>Ga0163155_10001050_pt1 | contig 33853 bp, 49 predicted proteins | sample OliLakLV19SP4G1_FD_148611 | JGI IMG/M metagenome (GOLD analysis project Ga0163155, IMG submission 148611) | Freshwater microbial mat bacterial communities from Lake Vanda, McMurdo Dry Valleys, Antarctica - Oligotrophic Lake LV.19.SP4.G1 | ecosystem: Environmental > Aquatic > Freshwater > Lake >... | reverse complement strand
GCCCAAGCCCTAGCCCAAACCCTAGCCCCAGCCCCAGCCCAAGCCCCAGCCAAAGCCCAATCCCTGTAAATTTTATCTGCACGTACTGTTAGTTCATCCCAAACTTCATCAGAGATTTTCTCTCCTTTAAGGACTTTCTTGTGGGTATTTACGACATCGGTACAAATCTTCAGAAGTTCTTTATCTTCTTTTACTTCGGCTATGTGTTTAATACCGTACTTCTTGTCTTCAAACTGCCAGATCATAAAGTGAGCACACACAAGGGAAAGATCAGCTCCTGGGGTAATAGCCTCAAGGAACCGCTGCGGAAATGTCATCGCAAGTTCGTTGGGTAGTTGCTCAAAGATCTCGTCTTCAAGCCAAGCTAGCATCGTTGGGATACCAAGTTCAGTTTCATACTTCGTATGGTCTGACCCTTCGATTGTACAACCAATCGCACATCCCTTCCCATTCTTCCAGTACTGACCTTTGACGATTTCATCAGCCTTAGCGTGTTCTGCAACGCGGGTGAGGTATTTGTCTTTAACGGCTTCTTTTCCTTTGAATGCAATAAGCGTTGGCATGGTTATTTCCTTAATAAAATGGTTCTTCTTCTAAGATTTTAGAGGTAGTAGTGACTTGAGGTAGCGATGCACGGCGGCGTACTCGGTGCGACTGCCTGGTGCTTGGTTGACAGCGTAGGCAGCTAGCCGGTCTTCCTGGATTTTACGGTCTTTGAAGACGTAGACATTACTGGGCTTGCCACTCTTGATGCGTACCTCGACCCCAATGAAGTCACCAGCGTGGTCTTGATACAGCAACGCGGCACTATGGAGGTCACCAGATTCCCAGTTTTCAGTTTCGTTCATGCTAATACCTCCCTGCTACTTGTTTCTCAGTCTTTACAATTACGCCTGGAATTGCAACGCCAGCTAGGGCTACTTTGCGAATCTTAACCATATCGAGTACCAGGTATTCGCGTGGCACGAGGGCCTCGTCAGTTACCTCTACAACCTGTACTTCTCGGAAAGACACAGCTCCCTTCTTACTCTCAACGGTAGTTGGGACTACCACAATATCGGCGGCGGCTTGGTTAGCATCGGAAAAGGTCATCTCTTGCTTGTTTACTTTAGCCTCGATAATAGCTAGCTCCTCCTGTGCCTTTCGGTCTATCTCTTTTTGGTAGTCGAGCATCTTACGCTTTACCATAACCTCGGCTTCTGAGAGAGAGTTCTCAATGGGCCGGAATAGATCGCGTACTTTGTTTAGAGCTATGGTTAGAGGGTCAGTGATTTCCTTTTTCTTGGAGGTCACTATTTTTAATGCAATTTTAATGTTTCCCAAGATATCCGATGCTTTGGTTAAATCTTCAGCAGTTTCGATAGTTAAAGCCTCAGCTGCGTTATAGCCTTTCGTTGCCTTAGTGCGGATTACTGAGATTTCTTGATCAGGAATCGCTATAGGGTTCATGTGGTTTATCATGTTACTTAATTATTTCTAATGCTTCTTGTAGATTGCAAACTCGTTCCCAAAGCCAATCTCTTACCGCCATAATCTTTTGCCGGTCAATCGGCACTACCACCGTTGTATATCCCATGATCTCGGTCTTTTCGGTATTCCACTGCTCGACACAGTAGTAAACCTCGCTGCAAAGTATCCCACGGGCTAGTAGCTGAAAGGCGTAACAGAGATGCTGCTTCGATTTAGGGAAACTATCAGGAGATGCGGCGCTACACTTATAGTCAACGAGTATCGTATTTCCCTTAGCATCAGTACCGATAAAGTCGGGAGTAGAATGGAGTACTACATCAGGAAATATTTCAGCTACCAATTCCTGCTCGACAGTTGCGACTTTATAATCTCGATTGAGTTCAGAGCACCCATCGAGAAACACTTGGGCCGGTTTGCCTGTCTTTAGAGATTCTTTCGCAAACTCCTCGTGCCGCTCAGTTCCTAGCAAGGTATGGATATTTTCTATTGGTGGCATTTCACCTCGACGCTCCTGTACTGCTCGGATTACTCCCGTTTCAGTAGCTTTTACAAGCTCGGAATACCGAGTGTGAAACTTACCATCTTCAGGGTAATTATACTTGTGGGGCATTTTTTACCTCCATTGGCTTAGCTTCAAACTTAGGGGCAGCAAGTCGCTTACCCTTAGCTGCTTTGATACGGTCTTTGATTCCTTCCTTTTCTTCTTGGAAGTCATTGGCTGTTTCGGTAAGGTCAGAGGCGGGGCCGAGCAAGTGAGGTAGATAGGTCTTTAGAATGGCCGCAAGCGCCCCGTAACGGAGTTTTAGCTTACGGTTACGTCCAGCCTTCCAACCAGGGCCTGAAGCCCCGTCTGAGGCGGCTGCATCGGCCATGGTGAGGGTTTCTACATACATTTCTTTTGGCTGTTTCTCAAAGCCATCAAATTGAAAGTCCGCACTGTATTTAACCTTACCCCCCTTGTAGACGATGGCAGTACACTCGTCTTCACCGTCTTTATACTGGATATCCCAACCATGTAGCTTTAACCGGCGTGGAACAGCCTGGCCAAAAATTGTTAGGCGGCCGTTTACTAGGTAGAGACTAGAAAGGGATTCGGTTGGGGTCATACCCATTTCTGCACCGGCCTGGAGCTTCATCAGCATTTGGCTGGCATTCTTTACATCAGAAGAAACTGCACCATCTTTAACATAGGCATCTGCTACCATTTTCATTTGAGCAAATGCAATCGGGTTCACGAACGCTACCTGAGTTGCAACCATCTCAGCCTTTTGTAGCTCGATGCGTCGCCTCTCTTGTTCCATAGGATCGAGAACCGTTACTCCCTCACCTTTTGGAACCCAGATATGTTCGTTCGATTTCTCTTCTTCATCAAATACCTTCAAATCCTCTTCCGCAGCCTCGAGTTCTTCTGCTGACTTTGGTGGAATATCCATATGCCCAGATTAATAATAGTAAGTTTATTCTAGCACGCTAGAAACATTTGTCAACTTCTTGCGTTTGCGAAGAGCCTTATTCTTCTTAGGATTCTTTGCATTCATCTTTTCCATGTGAGCTTCAAGAGTCCCATCTTTGCGACGCTTTTCAGCCGCCTCTTTGGCAATCTTGGTCAAATGTTCTTTTAATGTGGTTTCATTCATTGATTAATCATTCGTGCTAGTTGGCGATCAATTCGGTCTGTTTCTTGCTTAATATCTCGAAGTGCTGCATGATATCCTGTTTGAAAGCTGTAATCTTGGGGTGAATACAACTTACTGAAATGCCTAAGCATCTTATGACGCATTCGCTCTAAAAGAAAAGCGCGATCACGCAGTTTTGCGGCTGTAACTTTCTGAATGGTTCGAGGTGGTGGGAAATCATTCATAGTCCTAAGAATCCTACGAGCCATTTGAGAACGATTAAAATAATAAATAAACAGAAGGCAATCCATGCAGCACCACCGAAGCAACTGCAAAAAGTTTCTGTATCATCAGAGTTCATATCAATTAGTTAATTCTTGTAAGTTAAAGCGTGTTTGGGTACTCATTTGACCTCCAATTCACTAATCCTAGCGATTGCTCCGGCCAGTCGGACTCCAAGTTCTCCTAGCTCATCCATTGTCCCGGCGAGAGTTACCCAATCACCGTGAAAAGGTATAGTAATCCCAATATTCCCGTCCTGGTAGCGCACAAAGCGAAACCAGAAATCACCCAATGTTACTTCTGTGAATCCAAAGTCGTCCATTACCAGCAGATTAGTTTGTAGATAGTTCCGTAAGGGTTGTGAATCTCAAGCAGCTCACATTTGGTGTAAAGAGGCCAAGCCTTCTTATACAGTTTCTCAGCGAACTCTCGGCGATAGAAAATAGAGATTCGGGCAAATGGTTGTGGTTTCATTACGCCTCCTGCCATTCGCTGTAGTTGGTGTCAGACTCTTCGTAGAGTACCCAATAACGCCCATCTTTAGTCGAAGCATAGGCTCGCCAATCATCACCCGTCCACACTTCAACAACCTTTGATCCGTCTATTTCCTTTTCAGTTTGTGGGAGATTTCCCAGTAGGAGTGTAGTCATTGCCCAGATTTACTAACTAATATGTACTTACTATACTAGCACGCTAGAAAACTGTCAAGTGGTCTACCACCAGTGGGCAGACTTCCAAAACACCATGGCTTTATACCAGCTTCCATAGCGTGCTTTGGCATACGAATCACACCAGCGTAGTTGCGTAATAGGGTTTGTTTTCCAGTCTGTTCCGGCACTCGCCATCTTATCCCCCGGAAGGCTTTGGCAAATCCCGTAGGCTCCTGACGATTTGTTTGTAGCGTTAAAACGCCAGCCTCCTTCAGCACGAACGATGAAGTTTACATACTCCCAATCTTCCTGCGGGATACCAACCTCTCTAAGCCATGCCTCAGTTTCTTGCGCTAGAGGCTTAGGTTGTGCAATTTTTGCACGAACTGGGGGTTTAGGTACTGCTGTCGGTTTCGGGGTAGGTTTCGGCTCATTATTCGGTCCTACGACTATCGCTTGCAGGGTCTTTGGGGTTACTAACAAAAAATCCTCAACTAAGTGAGGGTCTAGGGCGGGTTCTTCTAGTTGTTTAGCACGAGACACCGGCACCGTTGCCGTAAGGAATATGAGGGAAACGCTGATTCGCAGCACTTTCTGGCGTAAGACTTTAATTCCTCTTCTTCGACTTCTTCCCTGCACTCAGTATATGCGTGTAGCGCCGCAGGGTATCGAATTAATGAGGATATTGTATAGGACGGAGCAAGGAGGAGTCAATAAGCTATGCCATATATTAAATAGAATTAAAAGACTCCAACCCTCGATGATAAAGGTTGGAGTGCTCCTGCTCACTATCTGGCCTGAGCACGAGACTGTATGTAACCTATCACAAAACTATGTCGCATTCTATGTAAACAAAAATCCCCTTCCACCGGCTCTGCTTAGGCTTCGCACCGCAGGTCTCGCGTGGAGGAGACTGGATATGTAGAGTACCAAAAATAGCCGTCATAGGCTAGTGCCTCGGGCTAGATTTGGAATTCACAGTCTGACTTGAAACCGTTTATTAAACGGTAGCCATATTATCTCATAGTTGACTGCCCCTAGTAAAGAGGTTTATGCTTAAGTCACTGTTTATTTCACAGTCGCAGCGACCTAAGTCATTGGATGCGTTAATACCAATGCAGATGGTGATTCCCGAGGCTCATTGCGCCAGGAATCGAAAGACACAGGGTTTGGCGGAGTCTACAAGCCACCTGACACAACCCGGCTCAGCCCGGTTACTGTGAGAAAGAGACTAAGGTAGTGTCGAGATACAACGACACAAAACTACCGACTACTTATATATTTTATATATGTTTTGTAAGCGACCTAGGTTCAAACCCTCGGTCTATTGAACCAGTATTTAGTTTAATCTCATGTCAACCTTTTTCGTGGATGGTTCTACCTACTAGAATGGCCAGCCGGGCCAGGATTCTTCATACCTAATACTTTGTCCTAATGGACAGATTATCAGGGAAAACATCGGGAATCACTCAATCAATATCGCAGAGTTATCAGCTATTCTTAATGCAAGCATCTTAGCAGAGGACGGAGATACCATTTGCTCAGATAGCAAAATAGCTATTTCATGGGTCAATAACTACAAACAAAACAAAAACAATAGGCATGCAAAGAGAGACGCGACACTTGCTAAAAACCTAGGGGTTCACCAGACAACTACGGTATAAAAAGCTATACTCCCTAGGTAAGAAGAGGTGGTCTTGAGTTTCTGCCCAGATTTCTCGAGCCCCTCTTTTTGCATTTCTAAAGATCGGAGCGTAGACTTGCCTTATGTACATTCTGGGCATAGAAGCGATGGCATCAACTGGCTTGGCCATTGCAATTCTTCTTTCTGTTTTTTCGATAGAAATGACATATGAACAAGCAATCGACCATCGGAACATAGCCATAATGCTGCTTCTTTTGGGAGCTATCCTCTATGGAGCTTATCTAATCTCAATCTTCTATGGTTTGTAAAAGTTGTCACAAAGAGAGTAGCCGAATTCGGGTTATTAAAGGAGTTGAGTACTGCCATAATTGCTCGGGATTTTCCGAAGCTGGGGGACGAACCGAGGGCCTCTTATCCCGCAATTCCCTCCGTATTCGCCAAGAAGCTGTAATGTATGAGGGCGATACCCTCCATCCCTTTGAGTACGACAAAGCCCGTCACAAGGTGGTTCCTAACCGTGAGTTTGTTAAACAGTTCCCTAACCAAGCCCATGAGTACTATACTGACGAGCAAATGCTTGACGCTGGCCATAAAGACCTCCCAAAACATCTAGCCCGCCGTAAAGAGAAAATTATGCGTACCATTGCTAAAGAAGAATCGAAACTAAGGTTTGAAGGTAACCAAGAAGTAAGGCAGAAAGAGGTACTAGCGTGAGCAAACCAAAAATAAACAATGCAACCGAGGAAACACTGCAAGAAATCTGCAGTAGGGCCTTTGCAAAAGCGAAAGCCGGTGGTTGGAATCCCGAAGAGACAGAGATTATCGCCATCGCTTTTGACGGTTCGGTAGTCCCTCTAGTATCGCTTCTTATGAGCCATAACTTCGCGCAGGGATTATGGGGAACGGAAATGGTCAATGAGAACGGTCAGAAATCAAAGCGGGGTAATGACGTTCAAAGCATCTGGCAGCCTGCTTGGAGATATCACTTCAAGCGTATGATGATGGATGAAGACCCGTTATTCTACTTAATGGAGAATGCATGACCATATTAAAAGACTTGCAGATTATCCAGAACTTGCATTTGAACTCAGTAATGGTAGAACTTTATGTGTTGAATGTCATAGGAAAACTGACACATGGGGAAACAACGCTAGACCCCAAGTATTGCGACGTTATAATTAAACGATGGGAAACCTTAACGGGTATGAAGGCTGAATTGAAACAGGCTTAGATCAGACCATGCCAAAAGTAAGCACATCGTATAAACCAGGGCAAAGTGGAAATCCTAAAGGTCGTCCCCATACAGGTGACACCCTAGCCGATATTCTGCGCGGCTTGATGGCTGAAGTACCAAAGACTGCTAAGGATAAAAAAACCTATAAACGCTTATTCATGGAGGCTCAGCTACTGGCCGGACTCAAAAACCCTGAAGGGTCAGCCGCTAAGAACGTTCTTCACTACCACGACGGTATGCCTACCCAGAAGCTAGAGGTTGAACAGGTCGATATTGTGAAAGCCCTCAATGAGATTGACGACCAAAAAGATGAAGTAGCTACCGAAGCTAGTAAACAGCTCAATGCAACGCGACCCAAGGCTCCTAAGCAAGTGGTGGAGGTTAAACCACCTGTACAAAATAAAAGATAAGCAGGGAAACCTGGTTGTCTTCAAGCCTAATGAAACCCAGCTCAAGCATTTGGCCGAACGAGGTAATAGTCTTAGAACTCGCATCCTAAAATATCGCCAGGGTGGTTTCACTACGCTCTACTGCATCGACTACTTGGATGACGCCCTATGGAATCCAGGATTCAGTGCAGCCATTATCGCCCATAAAAAAGAAACGCTCCTCCAAATCTTCTACATCATTAAACGTGCCTACGAAAACCTCCCTGCAGTAATAAAGCCAACGGTTAGACAGGATACCAATACTTCGTACAAGTTTGAGAAGTCCTACGATGGCCAGCCATTAGATTCAGAAATATATGTGGCCATGAAGCTACGCGGCGGAACGGTCCAGGCGCTTCACGTTACCGAGCGGGCTCACATTGAGGGAGCAGCTAGCCAGGAGCTAGAGGCAGGTTCTAAACAGGCTGTACCGCTTACAGGTAGGGTGAGTGAAGAAACCACCGCAAACGGTATGGGTCAGTACTTCGATGCCTTTATGGACGCTAGGGACAATAAGAACCCGGGGAAGCTAGACTACAAGGCTTTCTTTTACGCCTGGCACGAGCACACCGAATACACCTTGCCCGGCACCATCGACAAATACACTCCCGCTGACTTAGAGCTTAAGAAGATAGTGAGTGAGGTTTACAACGGCAAAGAGCTAACCGACGGGCAAATCCTCTGGTACCGCTGGAAGAGTAAGGATATTACCACCGACGAGGACTACCAGGGTCTTACTCCAGAACAGCTTATGAAGCAGGAGAACCCGTCTACCCTACTAGAAGCCTTCCAATCGGGTATGGGTAACGTATTTGACCTATCTAAGCTCGAGAAGATGAAGCCCATAGAGCCTATTCTGGTCACCAAAAACGGCATCAAGATATACAAGAAACCCGTTAAGGGCGGCGAGTATGTACTCGGTGGTGATCCATCGGGGGGCTATGCTTCGGACAAGAGCGCTTTATCAATCTGGGAGCGCAAAAGTAAGGAACAGGTAGCCCAGTGGGTAGGACTAGCCTCGGCCGATGATGTGGCTGAAATCGCTAAGATTATGTGTACGATCTACAATATGGCCTTTGCCGGTATCGAGAACAATATTCAGTCGCTTATCCTCTTCTTCTCCAAGATTTACGACCACTACTACTCGATCATCGTGGAGGATGAGCGCACTAAGCGGCGGATTAAGAAGATCGGGTTCAATACGAACAGTAAGACCCGTGACCCGCTTATCGACGGTTTTATTAAAGAGCTAGACGACGATGCCCTCATAATCAACTCGGCCTATACCCTCAAAGAAATGAAAACCTTTGTGAAGAAGGAGAACGGCAAGCGGGAACACGCCGATGGTAAGAATGACGACGCGCTTTTTGCCGACTTCATTGCGGTTAAAATGTTCAACCATTGGAGGCCATACGGAAGGGCTGCCGGTGGTGGGGCTATCAAGATTAAAACCTCAGAGAACCCGATGGGGCTCAAACCGTCGCCTATCAAAGTTACTGATGGCAATGAGATGCAAGGCCCTGACTTTTGGGAGATTGTGAAACATGGTACTAGAAAGAATGGAACCATTGAGTGATAGAATGTTTGCATAATGCTTATACCGCACCAGGATACTTACCACGACTACGCCATTACGGTATGGCTTTCTAATGAGCCCATGGAATCGCGAAGTAAAAAGTCATTCCGTTGCTGTGTATGCGGCCACCTAGTTTTTGAGTATTATGACCATGTCCGCATGATTATGCCCGGTGTTCAGGGTTTCGCTAAGGCTCCCGTAGTTGTTCAATGCCATGGTATCCTAAAGGAACATAGCGAGAAGAATACGAGGCGCTGTAAATGTAAGTACCATATTCAGTGAATGAAGATCAGTCCAATTTGACCGAAGAGCAGGCCGTTGTAGAAAGCCAGGAAATTGCGCTGACTATTACTGACTCTGAGTTAAATCAGCTTCTCGACCGCAAGATCGAAGAGTCTAAGGCAAAGCGTACCCTTCTTAAACTAGACAAACGTACTAAAGAAAACTGGAAATACTTCAAAGGTGACCAAATCGACGTTGATAATCTTGACCGCTGGCAGCTTCCTTTTGTGGATAATGCTATCTATGACGATACCAATTACCGGATTGTCATGGCAGCTTCACGAATCCCAGACATCAATATTATTTCACCAAACGAAGATATCAAGAGTCAGGATAATGCCGATGACGTTAAGCAGGTAGTTGAATCTAACATCAAGACTCGGGCAGTTAAGTCAATGGTTAAAAAAGGGCTCCTATACCTGCATACTGACCTACTAGGGGTCATGAAAGTACGCTGGGATAAGAATCGAGGCAAGACCGGGGATTACGTTTTTGAGATTGTGAAGCCGGGAAATATTGAAGTAGATATGACCTCTACCATTCCTGACGATGGGTTCACCGCCGACAATATGGAAGTAGTCATCGAATGGCTAGATGAGCCTACCAAGGTAGTCATGGCCAAGTTTCCTTCTAAAAAAGATGATTTAACGCGGGAACTCGGCAAAGGAAACAAACGGGATATTCCAGCCAAGATTCGCTATATGGAAGCCCATTTCACCTTCTACACCGATGCCGGTGAGCAAATGGAAGGAGTCTGTTGGCGCTATCAGAACCTTATTCTAGGCAAGGAAAAAAGTCCTAACTGGGACTGGAATGGTTACATGGGAGCTTCAGACCAGCCTGCAACGGACGAATCTGGTCAGCCAGTCGCTCACCCACTTACGGGAGAACCTATCTATATGCAGGAACAGAAGTATCGCAACTTCTTTGACCAACCTCGCAAACCTTACATCTTCTTCTCTTACCTCAATGACAACGAGGCTCCAATGGAGATTTCAAGTCCTATTGAGCAATCTATTGCCCTACAACGAAACTTGAATCGTCGTGGGCGCCAGATTACCGAGATTGCCGATAACGTAGTTCCAAAACTCGCTTTCAATGGCCAGTATATTGACAAGGAAGCAGTACGAAACATTACCAAAGACCCTAATGAACATATTTGGATTCCTAATGATGGCGAGGTAAATGATGCGCCCATTACACATATGGTTACCGAGTTCAGCGGCGCTCCTCCTTCTCCTGAGCTGCTTGCTGATATGGATATTATGCGTATCCGTATTGCTCAGAAGTTCAGTACTGGCAATGCAAACCAACGAACTGGAGCGCAGCGTGAGTCCGGCATCTCTAAACAAATTACCAAGGAAGTAGATTTAGCTGTTTCCGATGATATTACCGAGATTGTCGTGGAGCGGGTAATTTACGAGATGGTTTCCTGGTCGCTTCAAATGATGAAGCTCAACTACGACGAGGAACACTACACCCGCACTCTTGGAAGAGATGGAAATGCTGCCTATATTTCCATGACCCAGGATAATATTGAGGATGGCATTGTAGTAGAAGTAGAGGTTTCCGCGACTAAGAAGGCTGAGCGCCAGGCTACGGCTCAGTTCCTAGCAGCTAACAAGGCAATTGACCCACTATCCTTGCTTGAGGATATGGACGTACCTAATGAGAAGGCCCGGGTACAACGCTTACTTTCCTTTACTATGGGAGCAAGTGATAACTATCGCACCTACCTTACACAGATTGATATTGACCCCAATACCATGCCTGCTCCTCCTATGCAGCCTCCTGCCGGTGGAAAACCTGGGGAAAACCCAACTGGTTCAGCACCACCTCAAGCGGGTAATCCTGGGGATAATGGCGCTCCTCAGATGGACGCAACGCAAGCACAGAAAGATCTGGAAGCCTTGGTTCAAGGACAGCAAGTCCAACCTACGGGAGAACCTACCGAAGAATATATCCAAGTATTCGCTGATTTCGTGCAGTCAGGGCACCTGGAGTCCCTTCCGCCTGAAGCGCAGCAGGCTATCCAAGACTATATAGGTTTACTTCAACCCCAAGGCGCAGTAGCATAGAGTTATGAGTAAAGACACTACTACAAAATCTGTTCCAACGCCAAAGTATCGCCCTTCTTTCTATGTCTCTGAAAGTGAACTTCCCGAGATTAAAGACTGGAAGATGGGAAAGAAGTATAAACTCATTATCGAAGCCGAACTCGTCGGTATGCAGAATAAATCTTCATATGTTGGCATAGGTTCTGAGGAAAGCGGCGAAAAGGACGAAGGCAAGGACGAAGGCATCGAAGCCCGGTTCAAAATTGCCTCAGTTTCTACCCCTGAAGCACAATCTAAAGTAGGCTCTTATCTTAAAGAGAAAGCCTCTAGCTAACCATTTCTTCCCATGAAGAACCGTAAGAACGCTTCAAAGCGTCAAGAACCAAGTGAACCCGAGTCTTTTGTTATGCCTGATTCTGAACAAGATATTGATATTAGCCGCCGACCGCTTACGCTCACTCACCCAATTTTTAGTACCCTTAAAGGGATCATTAAAGATCAGGCTGAGATTCTTAGAGATCAGCAAAGCGCAATTAATCGTCTAAGCAACGAGCTGGCTGATGTAAAACAGAACCTTTATAGCATCAATACTGTTATTTCTCCTCCTATCCAAGAAGCTCCTAACAATTAAACACCATGGAAAAAGACCTCCAATTATCACCTGAAGAACAGGCCGAACTAGATAAGCAGTTTCCGGCTGGCGATCCTGCTACCGATCCTGAGCCAGAACCTAAACCAGAGAGCACAGTCTCCCCTGAAGAAATTCTGGGTGCGTTGGAGAATCTTGGTGTTCAGCTTCAGGAAATGAATACAAAGGAAGATACACCAGCTCCTAATGAGGGTGAGGAAGGTTGGGTTCCTAAGGACTGGAACGAAGTAGCCTCTAAAATGTCTGAAGCAGCAGAACAAGCTCTGGAAGACCGCAGTATGGCGGCTCAAGAAGCCCAGCAAAACGCCGCCAAAGAACAGGAAAACCTTGGGAGAGAGATTGAAGGACGGTTAGAAACCCTAGAGAAGTCAGGCCGTCTTCCTAAGATGGTAGATAGTAAGAGCGACACTGATCCTGGCGTTATTGCCCGGCGCGAACTTTTCGCCTACGCCTCGCAGTTCAATACCATGGACTTTGAACCAATCATGGACACTTTAGAAACTGCTCACAAAGCGCATCAGTATTTTGACTATAAGACCTTTAAATGGACTGATCGCTCACCTAACCCTGGAAAATATATGCCTGTTGGTTCTTCTAGTCGTACCACTCCTGCAGTTCCTGGCACTCCTGATGCGAAGTTTATCCGTGGTCATACTTTAGATCAGTTGGCAGCGATGGGTTCTGAGCGAGCTGGCGAATAGTTGACATTACAATGAGAAGCGCTCTATTCTGGAGGTAGATCGCTATAAGCGGCGCGCGTGTTTATAAAGCACGGCGCCGTTTTTTTGTTTGTTCTCTATTTAGTAAAGGTAATAAACCTCCATGGTATTCCCAGAACGAGTCGCCTCATTAACCCAGCAATATCTTCTACCAAAGGTAGTTGATAACGTATTGAACTCGAACGTCCTCACGTTCCGCCTTATGGGTAACGCCCGCCCAGGTGCCGGTGTTGCTATCGTAAAGCCTATTAAGTACCAGAACACCGGAATGGCTACGTCCTTCTCGGGTCTTGATACTTTCGCCGCTACCCTGCCAAACGTAACGACCCGGATGTCCTTTGATATGCGTGGCCACCGCATTCCTTTGGCTGTTTCAGGTATGGATCGCTCGGCTAACGCCGTTTCGGATACTCAAGTAACGGACCTCGTAGTCTTCACCCTTGAGAATGGTCAGCAAGAGTTGATCGACAGCATTGGTTCAGCCATCTACGGAGATGGAACAGGTAATACGAACAAAGACTTCATCGGTATGGGCGCCATTGTAGACGACGGTACGAATGTTTCTACTATCGGTACTCTTTCCCGTACTACCTACCCTGTCCTGAATGCTACGATTACCAGCCTTCCTACTCTGACTCTGGCCGGTATGAGTACGATGCAGTCGTCTACCTCATCGGGTGGTGGTATGCAGAACTCAACCCTGCTTGTTTCTGATGAAAATCGTTGGGATTTGTTTGAACAGCTTTTGACCCCAACCGTTCGCGAGTCTTACTCGCTAATGGGTTACCCAACCTTGGGTCTAAAGGGCGGCCTCACTAAGTCTGGTGAAGGTTTGTCCGGCCAAGCTGGCTTCATTGCTCTTTCGTTCCGAGGTATTCCTTACGGAAAAGATGAGAAAGCAACCGCGCAAAACATCTACTTCCTCAATGAGAACTGGATTCAGTACTACGGTTGGAAAGCTGCTGGTTACAATGGTATCGGTCTTGGCAGCACGACTACTGAAGGCCTGTATGGTGAAGAGGGAATGTCCAACTTTGCTGGATTCTCCTGGAGCGGATGGCAGATTCCACCTAACCAGTACGGTTTCATTGCAGACCTTATTGTCTTGGGGAATGTTACTTCTTGGCAGCCACGCCGCCAAGGTCGCCTCTACGCTGTAACTTCAGTCTAAATTAACTAATTTTAAGAAACACTCATGAGTTCACTCGGAAATTCCGTCTTCATTACGGATATTAACCCGCTTCAGTCGAGTACCGTTCAACAAATGCAGTTAGGCTCTATGGGCTATGACCGCGTTAACCGTACATATCGGTATTGTTTAGCTGGTGGTTCAGCTCTCGTTGCAGGTAACCTATTGCAGTCAGAAGCTCGCGATACTGCCTTTACGGATATGGCTGTTCAAGCTGCCGCTGCTGTCGGAGCTACCCAAATCAGCGTAACGCTCGGTGCAACTGCCACAACGGCTAACCTCTTTACTGAGGGAACCTTGGCAATCACCTCCTCAACTGGCATTGGTCAGACCTTTACCATCAAGAGTCACACCGTAGCCGCTGGTGCTGCCACTTGTACCTTTACGGTTGAAGAGCCTATTGTAACGGCCCTTACTACTTCCTCGAAAGTTACTATTTCTACCAACCTCTACGCTCGCGTTATCCAAAGTCCTACTGCTCGAACGGGTAAAATCGTTGGGGTTGCTCTCCTTGCTATCCCAGCCAGTAGTTATGGATGGATTGGTACTAAAGGAGTATTCGCTGTTCTTTCAGACGCTACCATCGCTGCTGTTGGTGAGGCTCTTTCGCCTTCTACTACCACCGCTGGATGTGTAACCAAGCAGGTAACTTTGCTTGAAACCGTTGGTTCCGCTCACTTGCTCGGTATTTCCGCTAAGTGTGAACCTGCCTTCATCAGCATTAACTAAGAGTCATGGAAGATGCTATCGACACTCCTTCGAGGGCTAGGGATGCACAAGGCCACTTTGTTAAGTCTGAGGAAGTAGACCCCGCTATTACGATTATCGAGGTTGATGATGTCGATCCAAAGCCGATCAAAGCTAAACCTAAGAAGCCAGGAATGGCTCCAGAGGAAGTAACTGAGCGACCTGAAGGCTGCGAACACTGTGTAAACACAGGATTAGAGCCTGGGGTTGGACTCGATATTGCCAAGTATTGTCCCATATGTCACGGTTCCCCATTTATTGTTAAATCTATCTAAGCGCTTTGACGAGGAAAGCCTAACGGCCGATTCAGGAAGCAGAAAGGGCATTTATGCCAGCAGGCGGTCTTAAACAATACGTTCCAGCACTTCGCTACGGAACTAAAATCACTCCCGATGAACTTCAGGGAGGTGGTTTCAACACTACAGGTAACATCTGGTATGTAAGCTCCACTACTACCGGAGCCTCCAATACGAATGATGGAAAAACGATTCAGTTTCCTTTTGCAACTCTCAACGCTGCTGTAACAGCCGCTACCGCTAACAACGGAGATGTGATTGTGGTTATGCCAAAGCACGCTGAAACTATCATTGGTGCAGCCGGTATTACCGTTACCAAAGCCGGTATCACTATTATTGGTTCAGGATATGGTCGCCAACGCCCAACCTTCACCTTTACGACCTCTACCGCCGCTTCGTTCGATATTACCGCTGCTGATACCACGGTTTACAACTGTGTATTTGTCTGTGGAATTGATGCTCAGCTTGCTATGGCCAACGTCACCGCTGCTGATGTATCGTTCTTCAATTGTGAGTTCCAAACCAATTCAGCCTCTGTTGGCACGATAGCTGGTATTCTTACCGCTGCTACCGCCACTCGCCTTTGGGTTGAGGCTTGTAACTTCTTTGGTCCTGCAACCAACTCTGGTACTACTACCACGGCTCAGATCAAGCATGAAGTAGGTGTTGACTTCATCATCCGCAACAACATGTTTACTGGGAAAATGACCCAGGCCATCGTGAACGTAGCGACCGTCCTTCGAGGCCTCGTAGATAATAACCGTGCAGTTGTTGCTACCGGTACCCTGTTTGCTACCTTTGCTGCTGCTTCTACACCGTTCATCACGAACAATCGTATTAATGTTCCATCTGGAACCACTCCGGTTACTGCCGCCGCTGGTTTCGTAGCTGGAAATGTATACAGCGCGGCTGCGGGAGTTACGGCCGGAACGGCTAGTACATTCTAAGATAGTTTCCATACAAGTAAATATCCTCTATGTCAACTGACCGAGCGCAGCCAGGTATTTATCGGGGAACTCCTGACGATAAGACGCCTTCAATTACGACGTCTACCTCCTTTACAATTCTTGCCGCTAATACTGCCCGGAAGTACCTTCTGATTCAGAACAACTCCGCAGCAAATATTATGGTGAGTCTTGAAGGGGGGACATTGACTGGGATTGTTCCAACATCAACAAATGTGGGTATTGTCCTGATCCCTGGAGCTTCATATGAAAATCCAGGTCATTTCTGTCCATTAAATCTTATTACTGCCTACCAAACATCAGGCGGAACGATTAATACGGTAGTTGTATTAGAAGGATACTAACCATGCCTATTCGACTTCCAAGTGGCAGCGATGGAATCCCCCCAGCTGGACGCTACCGGCTAAGTAACCCAGCTAACGGAGCCCTCACCTCCGTGGTTACTGCACGCCCTGAAGCAGAAACGCTCGGGTTCTTGCGGTGGTGTGAAGATGTAGCTGATGCTTACAACGATTTTTCTAATGCCACTCCAACCGTTATTTACTGGGTGAGTGATGCTGGGAATGATTCCAATGATGGCCTAGATGGCCTTGGTTTGGCGCTGGGACTTGGATCAACTTTTACTGTGGCAACTCTGACCCTCTTCAAGTCCGGTGGCTTTACCAATGTTATTGCCGGTGAAAAAGTTTACCTGACTTCTGGTACTGGAGTAATACCCGGTCTTTATACTATCGTCACCAAGACAGATAACAACAACGTGGTTCTTGATCGGACCTGTTCAACTGGTGCAAATCTCACAGTTCTCATCGCTTCTTCTGGTCCGGTAAAGACCTTGGTTAAAGTCCAGACCCTCCACGACGCCTGGAATGGCACAGGTGTGCTTGGTATTTACTTCCGGCGTGGTGGAATCTGGCGCGGCAATACTACTACTACAGGTGGTACGGGCGCTACTGAGTCAGCGCCAAAGGGGCTTACGATCGGTCACAAATGGAACACAGTTCAGATTGTCGTTAAAGATTACGTCCGGTCTACTGCTCTCGGTGCAGCTGCTCCTCGACTTACAACCTTCAACCTTATGGCCCATGCTTCCTTTTCAAAGACAGGGCTTTATACCAACATCTACGAGTTTGCGACTGCGAACGAAGTAGCTTGGGTTCGTATGGCTGGAAGTGATGGCGGCAATGACACTTTCATCAAAATTGACGGCTCTGGCACTACCGCTACCAATTTGACTGCTATGGACGCAATTCCTGGCTCTTGGTATTACGACACCACAGCCAACAAGATCTATATTCACGCTCTAGGTGCTACAGATCCAACTGTGGCAGATATGTTCGAGTATGGTACCGAGAACAGCACCGAGGGGATTGTGGTTGGTGACATCAACCAGACTTTTGCTCCGAAATCAGTTCGTATCGAGGGAATTACCGTTGAAGGATATGGAATGCAAGGCGTTTACAATACTACCCCTTCAAACTACGGTATTCACGGCTATATGATTGGGACTTCAGTTGGTGCGATTGTACGTTGCACCGTGGTCTACAACAACCGGCATACCTGTACAAATACCGGAGGTGGATCTGGTGGTATTTGGTTCATGGACAACTGCCGCACGGGTTGTTGTACCGGAGATGGCTTATGTAGCGTTGGCTATGCGAGTTCTGGAGGACAAGTATTGGTGGTACGAGATACGGTCTTTACCGCAGGTTGTCTTTACCGGCAGCTTCAGGGAGTTGAAGGGTCTAGTGCGATGTATGCCCATAGCAGCGGAGCGCCTGATGTTACGCTTGTTCTTGCTATTCGATGTAGTAACCTGCCGGGGCAGTGCCAAATTACCGGTATGTTGTATGTAGATAGTAATGCGATGCCAACTTACACTACCTCGAGTAATGCGGTAGCCTTCAATCTCAGTTCTAGCCTTGTTTTCCGAGATCCTACCACTTTCGACAAGTCAACTACTCCATACCCCAACGGCGGCGGATACCAAGTAAACCCTTGGGGGCCCGGAGTTATGTATATTAACTGCCGAGCCAAGATGTCCTTCCCATCAGGCGGAACAACTAGTGGCTATACCATGAGTACTTACTCTTGGGTTGCGCCTGGGCCGCTTATGTACAACTGCGATTTTGAGTTTGACTACAGGATCAACCAGGGGCTTAACACGGGGAATACCTCCCGGGTTGGTCTATTCAACGGTGAAGGAAATATGGTTTACCAAATCTGGAGTAGCCGATTCGCAGTACTCAATGGGGCGAACTCAGACGCAAACATCCTTAACCAGTATGGGAACGGTAGCCCGCGCGGGGTAGTCCAATCCTCAATCTTTACCGGATCCCCCCTAGCTCAGCCAAGCGGAGTGACGATTGCAGTCTCCAACTATAACAACGTAGCTGGGCTTATCCAAAACGCTTACGGTGGAATTGGCTCCCGCACCGACTCCAGTAAAGGCTATTCAAACGATGCCAGTGCTGTAGAGCTGGAATACGTACCTACTGGGAGGCCCGCATCTGATTCACCGCTCCTTGTTGCGGTCGCATCGCCACAGAAACCTTACGGCCGCCGCCTAGAGTACGATATTGATGGTCGGGCTCGCAATGCTACTACCACCGCTATCGGCCCCTATGAAAAAGTCTAGAAAATGCCATGCCAATTCAAACTCCAGGACCACTTGTAGGGGGCATTGTTACCCCAGGAACCTAAGTTGGCGGATATGTTTCTTGGCTCGGTGCTGCATAGTTTGATACTATTTAAACAACTGAATCCATAAATAGTCATATGAAGTTCAACTTCGACCTTCCGATTCCTGGTTATCCTGACGGAAAAATTAATCTGAAGACTGAGGCTGGTGTTGATGACGCAACCTATAAACAGGTGATTGGTGCTTATCTTTTGACTCCTGGAAGTATTTCTCAAGAAGAGAAATGGGAAAACTATCTGCTCGCAGAGAAGATTAGGGAAGGCGGCGAGGTTGATCTAGATGCCCAAGAGATTACTAGGATTCTCAATTTGGCCGGTAAACACGCTCCGACATTAATATTTGGCCGTATTAAACAGTACCTAGACATTACTGAGAAACAGTACCTAGACATTACTGAGAAATAGTTTGATACTGAAGCTATACAACTAGAATGCTCTAAAGCGTCACTATGCCCCCAATCCAACACCCCGAGGATATCCTCATTGTTCGCAATATAAATACCGACGACCCTGACTTTAAGGACTACTTCGAGGTTAAATGGAATGGCGTAGTATTTCGCATTCCGCCACTTGGTATTCGACGTATGCCACGCTATCTGGCATATCACTTTAATAAGCATCTAACCGACCGCATTATCTATCGCATGGATATGGCGCAGTTTGGCCGGAAGATGAAAACTACTCGCCTGCGTGATACGAAACTCCGCAATGAGATTCAACGCAAGATTATTGTGGCTGTCGATCAGTACTACATGGCTGACGAAGCAGACCCACAGGCCCAGCTCATGAAAATGTATGGTCAGCTGAATCCTGACGATAAGAGCGAGCCGCTTAATGTCGGTAATGTTGAACTTCCTCTAGAACCCCCGCATATCAGTGACGTTGCGACCGACGATCTTGGAAATCCAATTATGGAAGATTTGGAAGTTATTGCTAAAGACTCGGCTGGTATTGGTCAAGAGGAGCTAGATAAGATTCCAAAGATTCGTTCTAAAAAAGAGCTGATCGCTGAGGCTGAGGAACTTGGGTTAGAGCTAGAAGGAACTGAAAGCGCTAAAGAGATTCAGGAAATGATTCTCCAGTTTTAGTGTAGAATGGCGGTATGAGCGCTCCCGTTACCACCTGGACAGAACAAGAGAATATCAATCCGATCACCTATGATGATTCGGCGACTGCTTACGATGATTCAACAGTGTTCTACAACGGGTATGATCCAGCGACTGATATAGACCCGCTTCCTTCTGCCTGGACAGACGCTACCTAATAGGAATAAACTGAGCATAGAGGTTTATATAGCCCAGAGCCCTTGTGGTCTGGGATTTTAGTTATTAAAATGGCAATGTCCGCATACCCAACAAGTCTCGATACTCTTACTAACCCTGGAGCAAGTAGTAAGTTAAATAATCCCTCTCATTCTCAGCAGCACTCAGATGCGAATGATGCGATTGAGGCTCTAGAAGAGAAGGTTGGTATTAATGGAAGCGCGGTAACCACTTCTGTTGACTATAAACTATCAAGTCTTCCAGCTTCAACTAAAGCTGCAAGTTACAACTGCCCTCAAGGATTTCTCCTTAATGGGAAATTGTCAGTTACAGTAGCTTCAAACAACATCACTGTTGCGATTAAGACACTGGCTGGGGCTAACCCTTCGGCAACTGATCCAGTTTACTGCCGGATTGGGGATACTATTCGGACTATCTCTGCGGCTCTCAGTGTGACTAAAAATGCTGCTACTAACTGGTTTAATGCGGGGAGTGCAGAGCTTGCAACCAAGGAAATTGATTATTTTGCCTATCTTGGGTACAACTCAACAGATGGCGTTGTAATTGGGTTTGCGCGTACTCCAAACGGTACTCAGTACTCGAGCTTTTCTGTGACTTCTACGAATGAGTTTTACTGTGCTATATCGACTATCTCTAACGCAGTTTCAACAGACTACTATGAGGTCGTAGGACGGTTTGCCGCTACTCTATCAGCTACAGTGAGTTTCAACTGGTCTGTCCCAACTTTCACCTCGATTAACCTGATCAACCGTCCTACCCGGGAGACAAGGCAACTTAGTTGGACACCGACCTTTACTAATCTTACGATAGGAAATGCGTTAATAGATTTTAAATATATTTGGAAGTCAACTGAGATTATATTTGAATGTGGTATCCAGTTTGGGACTACTACCTCTATGCTTGGTGCCGTTGCATTATCCTATCCAGTTTCCCCAATTAACTACACTGCGACCATCACAAGTGGGACTATGGTATTTGGCCACGCATCGCTTCGTGATGATAGTTCAGGATCAATTTATCCTGCAAACATGGCATTTAACGGGACTTCCTCGATGATTGTCTACCTTGCTAATGCCGGATCAACCTACTTAGTGTCAGCCACAACTTCAAACCTCATTCCTTTTACTTGGGCAGTAAACGATGTAATTGGTATGCATGGCCTCTATATTCCTAACGGGTAGTTATGACCATAATTGACCTAGATATTCTCACCCTTATTTCAATCATAGACGCTACTCCCCTTACCGATGTCGGGAGAACGCTTGCATATGCAGATAATACGACCCCTGAACGGCAATATCTTTATCTCAAAGGTGTTGCTTCAACCGTGGCAGGCAGTTGGGTTACCTACGATAGCTCGGGAAACACAGCACTTCTTGCGGCTAATGCGGTTGGTAATGTTGCTATCGCTATGGCGGCAATCAACACCACTGGTAAATATGGCTGGTATCAAGTGAAGGGAGCCTATGCAACAGCTAAATCTGATACGACTGCTGCGAATAAGGCTCTCTATATTGACACTACGAGTGGCCAGGTGGACGACGCAATTGTGAGCGGCGATCTTGTTCTCAATGCGTTTTCTACTGCAAGTGATACCGCAGGGGCTTTGCCTGTCTATATTAACTACCCGATGGTAACTGACGTCTTAGGCTAACGAATGATTAATTGGGATTCTGCACAAGACTTGTTCCAGAAAACTACCGGGGACTACTCTGCTGATGGTCTGACTGTTTTTAAGGCAGCTGCCAATATTTGCTATAAGAATATTCTCAACGAGTTTGGACGCCCGGATACTGAAAAGTCAATTACCCGGTTGACTGTTACCTCTCAACGAGGCTATCAGCTCCAGGTTGATGCCGCTTGGGTAAAGGCCGTCACTATCAAAGTTGGTTCTAGCACCTATCCTCTTATAGAGGAAACTTCACAAAATAGGTGGGACCAGATCACCTCGGTAGATATTGAGTCCTCTACTCCTTCTCGATTCTTTGTGAAAAAGCGCTTCGGTCTTTCGGGACAGGTAATTGAGATTGATCCAATTCCGTCTAATAGCACCTCGACGCTTAGGGTAGTATATGAACCGACCGACCGAGACTTGCAATATGATGTCTATAGTACCGGAACCGTTACCGTCACAAACGCTTCAGAGAACGTCACAGGCAGTGGAACGGTTTTTACTACCCGTATGGTCAATCAATACCTAAAGACCACTGACGGCCTATACTATAAGATCGCACAGTACAGTTCCACCACTGCGCTTATCTTGGAGAATGTTTATATTGGTAATACCGAAAGTGGAGCCAGCTACGGTATTTATGACCTCTTTAACATTCCAGAGGATATGCACCCGATTCCTGTTTACTACGGATTTATGGAATATTACGGCTCTAAAGAGAATTCAACCCGGCAGGTCTACTATGAACGTCGCTATACTACGCTCTTTAAGCAAGCCCGCGCTCGGTATGGTACAAAGACCCGAAGCAACATAGTTACTGATCTTACTAATGGTCTTCCAGCCTCGACCTATCCTAATTACTTCCCAACAACGATGTCATGAAGCGGGTACTTAATCAGCAGACGTTTAATGCCGGTATATCTGAATCGGAAAAAGAAGGACTCGCTGGTTCTTCTTTCTTCAGTAAGCATCTCAACATATACCAAGACCCTCGGTATATGGAGCTTTTTCCTGCTCCTAAAAAGATGTCTGGCAGTACTGTTACTGACCTTGTTAAGTGGATTGTTCCGGCTACAGAATATAGCACAAGCACCTTTTTTTACGATGCGGCTGGCAATATCTACCAACAAACCTTAGGAGAAGTTTGGAGTCTATTCCGGGCAGTGACTTCTTCAGTTGGGCAGGGTATGGATGTTCACCAGGACTATCTTTACTACACCCAAAATACTCAGGTTGGCCGCTATGGCCCGTTATCGTTTAATCCCGCGTTTACTGACAACTGGAAAACTGGGCTTACCGATACCTCTGGAAGTGCTTTTGCGCCGGTCAAAGCCTTCAAAGAAGGCCTGGCTATTGGCCATGGTAATAATCTCGCTTGGTGGGATGGAAGCGTTTGGACATTAAGTAAGATTCTTCTTCCTCCTGGTTTTAATATCCGTACTTTAGAAATATTTAATGAATATTTAGTAATTGGATGCTGGAAAGGCTCTGCAATTTCTGACAATGAAGAAGGTTATATGTTCTTCTGGGATGGAACTGCAGATACCTTTAACTTTTTCGTAACAGCTCAGGATGGAGGTGTTGCCGCAGTTCTTAACTCAAAGAATAAACTTATTTCGTTCCTGGGTTCTGACAGTACTTTCTATATGGATTACTCACCTTTCACTAAGGCCCAGCAGATGCCTAAGGTGACACTTTCTGATAGTGTAGATATTTACCCCGGCGCCGTTACTAACTGGCGTAGCCTCTCGTTCTTTGGTGTTGCGGGAAATACTGACTCAACCAACCTCCTTCGGGGCGTATATGCCTATGGTTCACGCTCTAGCAAATACCCAGATGCCCTATCTTTCGCCTTTTCTATTTCTACTGGGAGTACGGGAAGTTCGGTAAAGATTGGTTCGATTAAAGGCATTGGAAAATATCTCTATATCGGCTGGCAGGATGGCAGTTCCTATGGAGTTGATCGAGTGGCTAATAATGGCCCCTGTTTTGCTTCAGGGTACTTTGAACAACTTCTATTCGATAATGGAACTCTTTACCGAGAAAAACGAATCAACCGAACTAAAGTGACTCACTTAGCCCTTTTGGAAGGGCAAGGAGTGATGATTTCTACGAGTTTAGACCGTGAAGCCTACACCGATAGCGCCGCGAATACTGACGTTGGAGACACGGAGACTAACTACACTCCTCCTCTGAATCGCGCTAAGGAAATACAAAACAAGGTAACAGTTACTTCGACATCCGGTTTTTCACCACGAATTACTTCGCTTGCAATGATTTTCGATGACCAGAAACAAGAGGAACAGTTCTAATGGACCCTACTACACCTAAGATTTCTCCAATTAGTGATGAGCCTCTAATCCCAAAGGGAAATGGTGGTTCTTACGAAGTCTCACTGCCGACGGTTAATTCACTTCCTCTACCTGAACAACAATCCCGGCCTTCTCCGAAAGATTTACTTCCTGGAAGTGTCTTCGGTACTAGAGTTTGGAACTTTGGGGGGAAAGATGGCGTCTATCTTGATGCCGCTAAGGGTATTTATGCAGGAAACTCAGTATTTGCGGGTGCTCCTTTTAGTGTAGACCTGGATGGAAATCTAGTAGCATCTTCAGGAACTTTCAACGGGACTGTTCAAACTGCTCCTTCAGGGGAAAGGATTGTCCTTGACTCCATTACTAATAGTATTAAAATCTATAACTCCGGTGGAGTACTGACCTCTCAAATTAGTGGCGAAAACATTGGCGGAATCCCATTCAGTCAGGTTGATGGAGCCTTAAATGTTACTAATAGTATCCGTTTGAACGGAGCAGGCTTGAGCCAAGCTAACCAGTTGTGGATGTACGACAATGCTGGCGTCGATAAGGTCATTCTTGAATATGACTCACTACAGCTTTCAATTACTCAGCAAGTTGTTTTGGGAAATGGTGGAATATCTAGCGGTCACTTCATACCTTTTGCGGATAACGTAAGTACTTGTGGAAATGCTAGCTTCCGTTGGTCACTGGTTCGTGGTGTAGTAATTACGCCTGGTGACTTAGCTTGGGAAGAAACCCACTGCCATACTTGCAATAAAGAGTTCAAAGAGGAAGACAAACTTACACTTATTGTTAAGGAGATGAAAACAGTTGAGGGAGAAACCCTTACGCATACCGTTCCAATTTGCAAAGAATGTTTCCTAAATGACTAACGTGGACTAATGATGGAAAACAGGCGTATTATTAACCCAGAGATTTCAACAGTCCAGACCCTTATTGGGTGTGGTATTTTTATTTAATTTTTATGAATCTTAGTCAATACTACTCCTCAATTGGTAAAGCCCTTCCCACCCTTGGTGAACGAGGCGGTCTATGGGAATCTGGTGGACTTGGAAAGTCCAGGGATTACCGAGGTACGGCTGCTCAAAATACCTCCCTTCTATCCTACTTGACTAAGGGTGGCAATGGGGGCGGCGGAAACCCTGCTCCATCTGGCGGAGGGATTATGCCCCCTGCTCCTGGTAGTGAATACACCGGACTTGATACGGGGCCCAGTCTTTCTGAGTTCTACAATAAACAGCTTGAATCACTCGGAGTTCCGGGATTACAGAAAACGGTCCAAACCTTCAAAGATCAAACCGCAGGTGTAAACGGCCTTCTCAATAACCTCACCGAAGATATTTCAGCTCGTACACGAGGATCGCTTACTTCGTCGGCACAGAATGATCGGATGAATGCCGTGGAGGGTGGGGTGCTTCGTAATCAACTTTCAAAATTGGGCGCCGGGGCACAACCCGCGATTGACGCTCTGAATACGGCCCTAGGGACTGCAGACAAGATGACCGGATTCTTTAGTAAGGATAAAGAGGAAAAACTTTCTATTCTTATGGATAAGATTCACCGAGGACAAGCTCTTTCAGACCGAGAGTGGCAACAAGCCTCTGATCTGGCTAAAATGGCTCAGCAACATAAATACGCGCTATCTGAAGCGGCTGCTGGACGTAGTGCAGGTGCTCTCGATATTAAGACCGCCCTAGATGATTACTATAAAAAGAACGGAAACGGTGGCCTAGACTTTTCTACACCTGAAAAAGTCTCAGCGTTCATTAACGGGCTTTTCCCTGCCCCTACTACTAATACTCCTGCACCTGTCGTACCGGGTAAGGCTGCTCCTAAGCCTCTCTATCCTCATATTGGTCCGCGACCTGCTAAGAAGAAGAAAAAATAATGCCCACTACTCTTAACTTTGACGAGGACACAAAGCAGCGCTATATACAGGCTATTAAAGCCGGTATTGATAGTAAAGTTGCTATCAAAGCGGCTTCTTCGTATCAATCTCAAAAAAACATAGTCAATCTAGGTAACGAATCCGAAAGATTTAAAGCAGATGCAAAACGGTACGGTGGTGGAACTTTAGGTGGCGCTGCTCGGTTTACTGCTTTTGACCCTGAAAGCAGTGCTAACCTTACGAAAGTTGCACCTCTTGTTATTGGTGCAGGACTTGCCCCATTTACTGGAGGATTGAGCCTTGCTGGGGTAGCTGGTCTTACCGGACTAGGTACAGCTGGTGCTGAGTTGGCTCGTCAAGCAGGTAACAAAGAAAACGTGAACTTAGGAACCTCTCTTAAAGAGGGTGCATATGCCGGAGGAGGAACTTATGCCGGTGGATTAGTATTCAACAAAATTGCTGGACTGGTCGGAAAAGCAGTGGGCAATACGGGGATTGGTACTGCCTCTAGGAAAGTAGGTGACTTTCTTTCGAAGGATATCAAGGACGTTCGCTTCGGTGGTTCTCCACCTCCTGCCGCACCAGTCCTAGAGAACCCTGCTATGCCTAAACCCATTCCAGGACAGCCTACTCCACCTCCAACACTAGAAAACCCTGCTGCAGGTACTGTTGCTCCTAAACCGAATCAGGTTACCAAACTCGGTAACAATATGCGTGCTGATATTAATAATCCACAGGTTAAAGCAAGTCCCACAGGATATACCAAAGAAACCGGACTTAATGAGCATATTAACGAGATGCTTGGAATTGGAAGTGCTGGCCAGAAATACCAACGTATGCCAGCCAAGATGAAGGAACTGCAAATGGAGCTGGGTACTAGCCTCGGAAGTTCTGGAGCCACAAATGATGCTGCTGCACTGAAAGCTGCTGCTAAAAAAGCAATCATAAAAGCTCCAGGTTTTACTAAGATTGGAACAGAAGGAAAACGATTCCAAGAAGAGATCAGGAAAGTATCTGAGACAATAGATAAATATGCCAAAGACGGAGTAATTTCTGCTGCTGATCACTATGAACTCCAAAAAGAGATCGCTGGACAGGCAGGCACTGCTTTCAAAAAGAACGCCCCAAACTGGGAGGGAGCTGATATGACGGTTGATGAACGAGCGAATCATACTGCCTGGAAAGTACTCCGAAAACAGCTAGGCGATGCTAACCCTGAAATAAACCCAACTCTTTCTAAAGAACAGGCATTAATTGAAGCCTCACCTGGTCTTAAGGCACAGAGTAATGCTGAACAAAAAGAGAACCTGAGAGTGTTTGGGGTAAAGCTAACTAATGTGGGGCCTGTTAAGGGCTTTGCTAAAGACGCGATTGGAGCAAGACTTCAGAAAGCAGGTGCTAATATATCCGCGGCAGGGACTAGGGCACCCATGAATCCGACTACTATCCTAGCTGCTGCTCAGTCAGGTTCGCAAAGTGTAGGAGAAACTGCCCTTCCCGCTACCACTGATGCAGTTTTTCCTTCCTCTCCCGACGTAACTGGCGGTGTGGGTACTTCTCAACCTACGCCAGATAGTCCTTTTGCCGATCCTAAGTTTGTCCAATACCTAATGATGATTGATGCTCAGAAAACAGGGGGAAAGAACCTAGGTACTATTAAAGCTCTGGCTGAGTTAGCAAAACCTTCTGCATCCGATAAGAAAACGGAAGTACAGGTAGCTCGAGATGATGCCGCATTCCTAGCTAGTGATGCACTTGACTTCTTGAACAATAATAAAAATATTAAAACTGGATTCGTAAATGCTCCTCTTGAGGGGTTAGCTGCTAAGTTTGGGAAAGCTGACCCTACTACACTAGAGTTCAATACAAAGATCTCCCAACTTAAAGCGGTAATTGCCAAGTCTCGAGCTGGTACTAGCTTTACTCCAAACGAACAGAAACTGCTTGATCTATATACTGCAACTGTCGGAGATAGCCTCCAGCAGATTAAGACTAAGCTCAAAGGAGTAGTCCAATTTTATGCTCAGCGTCCGAATGCTGGATCGCCCTCAGCTTTTGTATTACCCGCTGACACTTCACAAGTAACTTTCTAATATGGAACCCCAACCTATGCCCGAGGGCGTTGATACAAACGCCATTAACGAGGCTCTACAGAGCCATGTAGATAAAATGGGGGCGCAACAGCCTCCTATGCCCCCAGAAAACGCTCCTGAGCCACCAGCAGGTGGCAAACCGTCCGTTAAGTCAGGCCCTGGCTTTGATAGCCATACAAAAGTATTGGCCCGGGCGCTAATTCAGAAACTCCTAGAGATCGTCTGATAGCAATTCATGGACGCGCTTCCGTTCCTCGTCAGCGAGGATGGCTTGTTCGTCTTTGGTTCTAATCTTAATCCCACCACCCTTTTCCTCAGCCTTAGCGATAGCCTGAGCTGTTTCGACGAGTAGTTTGTTCGTTTCGGCTTCCTTATGCTTTATCTCAACCGAGAGCAAGGTGTTTTTTACTTGCCCACGAGTTGCAATGAACCCTATGCCAAACCCTATGATAAGGCAGATAAACGGCCAAATATCAGATGGCGTCAGCATCTGACTTTGTTTCCTTAATAGGCGTTATAAGGACGTTGGTGGTAACAATCATGATAGCTACCGAGGCAGCGTTTCGGAGAGCGGACTTCGTTACCTTTACCGGGTCAATAATGCCCGCCTTTACCAAGTCTTTAGCCTCTCCATCCATTACATCAATTCCCCAGGTTGGTTTATCCATGAGTGTTTCAAGGGCAGCAATCATACGTCCCTCGTCAAGCGAGGCGTTTACCATAAGGCGCTTAAACGGCTTCTCGATAGCTTTTCGCACGATATTGATACCAATAGCAATGTCGCCTTCTTCTTTGAGTGTAGATAGCTTCTGTGCGGCGCGAATAAGAGCCGTTTCACCACCAGGTACAATACCCTGTTCAGAGGCGCTTTTTGTAGCAGAAATAGCATCAATAACCCGCTCCTTTAGCTCCCGCATCTCAGTCTCGGAGTGAGCACCTACATTGATGATAGCGATTCCGGTAGTGAGCTTAGCGATACGTTCCTCAAACTGCTCACGCTGGTAGTCGGAGGTGGCATTAGCCTTGGATGACCGGAGCATCTTCAGACGGTCAGCAATCTTCTCTTTACTGCCGTCACCCTTAACGATCAAGGTAGTATCCTTAGTACAGGTAACGCGGTGCGCGAACCCTAGGTCAGCTAGTTCTACCTTTTCGAGCATCGTATGAGACTGCTCTGAAATAAACTTACCTCCGGTGATAACGGCAATGTCCTCAAGTAACGCAGTACGTTTATCAGCAATGGTCGGAGCCTGAATAGCGATAGTTTGAATCTTGCCCTGTATTTTGTTTACAGCCAGGATTGCTAGAGGCTCACCAGTCATACCACCTACAATAAAGACAATGTTATTGCTTTTTTTGTCAGGAGTCTTTAGGAACTTCTCCATAAAAGGCATGAAGTCCTGCATAGCTCCGATTTGTTTATCGGTAATAAGGATGTAGGCATTCTCTACCGTAGCCTCCTCAGATGCCTCATCGGTAATGAAGTTACGCAGTAGGAATCCTTTATCGAACTGCATACCCTCTTTGTACTCGGTACTCATCTCGGTCATACCGGACTCTTCAACCGTAATGACACCCTCTTTACCCATACGCTCGATAGCGTCGGAAACTAACAGGCCAATCTCCTCATTTTGAGCAGAGATAGTAGCGACCTGGCGTAGCTCGTCGTTGGTCTTGATTGGAATAGCGGCGGCATCTAACTCCTCAATGACAACGTCCACTGCCTTCTCGATACCCTTGCGAAGCATCATAGGGTTAGAACCAGCTACCACGTTACGGTGGGCCTCCTGAGCGATTGCATAGGCTAGAATCGTGGCAGTTGTTGTACCGTCACCTGCTACGTCATTAGTTTTCGATGCTGCCTCTTTGATAAGTTGAGCCCCCATGTTCTGAAATGGCTCAGGAAGATTGATTTCTCGAGCAACGCCAACACCATCGTGGTGAATCAACGGTGCTCCCCATTCCCTATCCATTGCTACGTTTGTAGCTCGTGGGCCAAGGGTTGAGGCTACAGCGTCACAGACAACTTCCATTCCCTTAAGAAGTTCTTCACGAGCAGGTACACCAAAAATTAGCTCTTTCTTATTGGACATAGTTATTCAATTACGGCTTGTAGGTCAGCAAACTTAACGGGAATGTATTTCTTCCATTCCACCTCTACCTCTTCGGCAGAGTATTTCCGATAGATAACCACCTCACCAACTTTAACGGGTGAGCGGCGCATTACTCCGTGTTCATCAACCCACTCCTCACCGATAGCGACAACGGTTCCGCGAGAACTCTGTTGCTTTTGGCTGTCTGGTAGGGAAAGACCGGCGTTTGTTTGTTCAATCTCCACAATCTCTAGGACAATGTGCCCGGGAAGTGGCCTGACGCTCTTGGCGTTCTCCATGTGTGTTATTTACTTGTACTTCTATTATCGTAGGTCAAAAAGGATTGCTTTTGCAACTGACCGAACTGTAAGATGGAACCATGCGTCACCTCATCTATAACTTTTAATAGTTTTGTAATCTTCATTACACAATACTAGGTATGACAGAGAGTCAAGAGACAAAAGTAGCCGTACTCCAGATGCAAGTAAAAACCGTCGAATCCAAAGTTGACGAGGGTTTTACTAAGATTAACCTCCGGCTCGATAATCTTATTACTAACGTCAATGAGTTTCATGTATCCGCTACCGCCCTGTATGCAACGAAGGAAGAAATAGTAGAGATCAAGAGGATTGCGACTACCCGTATGGTTCAGGCATCGGTACTAGCCGCCATCTGTGGCTCAGTGGTTACCCTCCTGGTTACCTACTTCATCGTTAATGTCCAGAAGTGATCCTCACCCAAGTACCCGCTGCTACCGGAAACTTCGGCGTTGGCCGAGGTGGAAAGCAGATTAAGTATATTGTGATGCACTGGATGGCCGGTCGCATTGCTGGAGCCGACGCTCGGTTCAAGAAGCCTGGAGAACAAGCCTCCGCTCATTACGGCATTGCAGGCGACATTGTTCATCAGTACGTTGCTGAGAAAGATACTGCTTATCACGCGGGTAACTTTGCGATTAACCAAGAGAGTATTGGTATCGAGCATGAGGGCGGTCCAGACATTCCGATCACCGACGCCACCTATGCTACCTCCGCTGCACTGGTACGAGAGATTTGTAAGCGGTACAATCTACCTATCAGCCGTGCTACCTTGCATCCTCATAAAGAGTACAAGGCTACGCAATGCCCCGGCACCCTCGACATCGACCGAGTTATCAACTTAGCCATGGGAGACAACATGGACTTCAAAGCAACTATTATCGCTGGTAAACAAAACGAATACGGGATTACTGGGAACCCAACCGTTCGATGTATCGTCCGGATGCCTAACGAGCCGTTCTTTACCGGCGATATGCAATGTAGATTCGATAATGTCCGATGGCTACCTGCTGATTGGCCTGAAGACCCGAAGGATTGGGCAGGACAGCGCGAGTATCTGCGTCCCGCTGTAACGGCACTTGAGGCTCAGGTTAAAGACCTCCAAGACCAGATCAACAACCCTCCACCACCTACCGAAGACCCAGACATCAAGACCCTCAAGTTATTTGTTCAGCTTATTCGTAAATGGTTAAAGGATTAACTATATGGTACGCGCAAAGTTCAAAGTTATTGCTAAGGAGAAAACTCTCCAAGGAGATCAGCCTTCGGTATTCGAGATTCGTCTCCAGACCGTGGTAGCTTCTGATAACAACGAGGAAAATGACTCCTTCTTCCGTGCGACTCCCTATGGTGTTATCACACTTAGGACAGTAAACAAGGGAGCTGCTGACAACTTCACCCAAGGTTCTGAATATTACGTTGATTTTACCCCCGCTAAATAACACTTATGGAAGTCGCACCTACCCAAACCGTTTGGCAGAAGTATTGGGCCCTACTCAGTTCGCCTCGATTTCATCAGTTAGTTGCGATTGGTGTCCTTCAGGCGGTTCGTCACTACGGTTGGCTGGATGACTTTATGGCAAACCTCCTAACTGGACTTCTTGCAGGTAGCGTTGGAATCAACACGGTTGACCGTTTCTCTCAGTCTCCACCACCTGTTGCCCCTGGAACTGAAGACGTTTGAAACAGACTCCACTCAAGCCGGGCAAGGCGCTAGAGCGTAGGACGCCTCTCAATGCCATCGGACGGCGTGGGAGGCGTTTGGATGTTGGAGATGCCACAGTGCGTCGTAAAGGCTACTGTGAGCTTGCTGATATAGTTCCTGGGGTAAAATGTTTCGGGACACTTGGCGTACATCACAAGCAGAAGCGGACGTATATGGACACGCGCATCAATCCGCTCAACCACATTACATGCTGCAAAGCGCACCATAGCTACATCCACGACAATCCTAACTGGTCGAGGGACATGGGACTTATCATCGACAGTAAGAGTCGTATGCTATAATAGCAACGAGAGTGAATTGTCATGCCAGACAAACCTCAGTGCGGTTCGCACAAACTCTCAACTTCAGCCCAAGGTAGCCGCATGATGCGGTGACTTCATAACAAAGGCCGCCCTTGTCCTCTCCAGGCGGCCTTTTTCTATATAAAAAAAGACCCCACGGGTCGATTCGTGAGGTCTCTTTTGCCATTGGCGGAGTACTAACTACTCAGCGTCGTCGGCAGGCTTTTCAGGAGCTTCTTCGGTAGCTTCAGTGGTTTCTTCAGCTACTTCGGTCTCTTCTACTTCTGGCTTTGTCTCTGGTTCCATAAGGTTACAGTTATGTTTCTAAGATACTCTCAGTATACCCGTTTATGCTTTAGGCAACCACAGGCCACGGTTTACAAACAGGTCAATGATAATGGCAACGATAAACGCCATTAGCACAGGGTTAAATCCAAACGCTACCGTTGGAGCGCCCAAGAGCAGCCAAACTAGGAAAACAAGAATCGTATAGAACATATATTCTAGTTAGGGGTAAGTTAGATGCCTATTTATTAAACACCCTTTTCATAGGTTACTTCAACTGTTCCCCTGGTATCAAGGAGTCGTGTGGCTTCTCTGAACCGTCGCTATTGTTCGGGTTATCGTAAATACGAGCCCAAATATCGCGTTGTCCCCCAGCTTCAGTTGTGGTCATGGTTTGTAGGTTCGTTCTTTCCCCAGGATGGACGTGTTCTTTTGTTTAAGACATAAGCGATCTTATATGCTAAGCGGCCAGGCATTCGAAGCCACAGCTTACTATTACTAGGAAACCCAAAGGTCAGATATTCCTTTCCATCTGCATCTTCGAGGTACCAAATGTTCACTTTGTAATAGTTAGATTTTCTAAGTCACTCCGTACATCTCCAAACTGACGGTCTAGGCTATACTCCCCACCTCTCTCATACGCTGCGAGAAGGGTGTCGAGCACTTGGTCAATAATCTCTCCATGAATAGGATTCAAGTTTACTTGGAGTTTGTTTTTTAGGATTTCAGCAAACTCCTCTCGTGCCTGAGCCTTCTGAGCTTGGATGAGGGCAACGATTTCATTTAAGAGTTTTTCTGTTACCACCCTTACCGCTTCCAAGTCAGGATTTTCTTTGGGTAGTTTAAGAAGTCCTTCTCCGTAGTCAATAAGAACCGAGCATAGAGCATTTTCTAACTTCATTATAGCAATTAGCTGACAGAACGATAGATTTAACTTCTTTTTTGTTCATAGGGGTTATATTTGTTCCCCATACCACTTGGCAAACTCAATGAAATCTTGAGCCAATAGCTCACGTTCATTGTCGGTTTCGGTCCACGGCATAGCCATGTCTTCAGCTTTACGTTTAATGATCTTTGGCAATTCTGCTTCCCATCGGGCAGGGTTCTTCATGATGTAGTGATTAAGATTTTACCGGCAGCATTTTGATCTCTAGTCACCCATGTGACGTTAAGGCCTTTACGGTCGATAATGTTTTTAGCAAGTTAAATACACCACGCTATTTACCGCGTACTGTACCCTGCACTCGATACTTCTTTTCCTTTGAATGCAATAAGCGTTGGCATGGTTATTTGTTACTCATTGGTGCTTCCCGAAGAAGGTCAAGCAGTTTCTCCGACGTGGCAGTCATGGTTTCTGCATAGTACTTGTCAAAATTAACCCCAGCCCCAGCCCTAGCC
>Ga0163155_10001048_pt1 | contig 33861 bp, 34 predicted proteins | sample OliLakLV19SP4G1_FD_148611 | JGI IMG/M metagenome (GOLD analysis project Ga0163155, IMG submission 148611) | Freshwater microbial mat bacterial communities from Lake Vanda, McMurdo Dry Valleys, Antarctica - Oligotrophic Lake LV.19.SP4.G1 | ecosystem: Environmental > Aquatic > Freshwater > Lake >... | reverse complement strand
AGGCGACTTAATGCGCCACTTGATTGAAGATCGTGTCGCACCCGCCGCGCTGCGTAATCCGGCGGATTCATTTTGGATCAACACAAAAATGAGTGACGATTTTCTAAATCCACTTTTTGAAGCGTATTTTGCCGAATTGAATCTGCCGAATTTGCTTCGCAAAACGGATTATCATGTGCTGACGCGCTTTGTCCCTATAAATCAGATCGACCCCGAAGTCACCGAAAAGCTGGATGCGATTGTCGAAGTTGCCAAAAAAGCGAAACCGAGAACGGATTAATACTAAATGCCCAAGATCAACCTGCTGCAACGCCTTGACGAAAACGTGACGCCGATTCTGGCAGATGGCGCGATGGGGACGATGATCCACGCGCGCGCCGGATCGTCCATCGATGCGTGCTTCGATTATTTCAACCTCATTCATCCCGATATCATCCTGGATGTCCACCGCGCCTATCTCGATGCCGGCGCGGACATGATCGAAACCAATACGTTCGGCGCGAACCGCATCAAACTGGCGGAACACGGCTTAGAAGATCAGGTCACGACGATCAATCGCGCGGGCGTCGAACTGGCGCGGCAGTCAATCGCGGAGCGCGGACGCGACGATGTGTATGTCGCTGGCTCGGTGGGACCGCTGGGCGTCGGTTTAGCGCCGTATGGAAGATTGAAACCAGACGAAGCGCGCGCGATTTTTCATGAGAGCATCATCGCGCTGGCGGATGCTGGCGTCGATGTCATTCTCTTCGAAACATTCAGTGACTTGGACGAACTGTTGATCGGGCTGCAAGCCGCGCGCGCCGCCGCGCCAGCGACCCCTGTAATCTGCGAAATGTCATTCGGGCCCGATGACCGCACGCGCATCGGCTATCACCCGGCACGAGTCGCGCGCGATTTGTACACAGCAGGCGCGGATGTGATCGGCGTCAATTGTTCGGGCGGTCCCGCGCAAATCTCGCGTGTGATTCAGGCGATGATGGCGTCCGTCCCCGAAGCCCGTTACAGCGCGATGCCGAATGCAGGTTTTCCACAAACCATCGGCGGGCGTACCATGTACCCCGCGACGACCGATTATTTCGCCGATTTCGCCGCCGCGCTCAAAGCCTTAGGTGTGGGCGTGATCGGCGGGTGCTGTGGCACGACGCCCGCGCATATCACATCGATGCGTGCCGCATTGGATGATCCACTCCGTAAAACGACCGTGTTTCGCGTTAAAATCGTACGCTCGCGTACCAGCGATGCCGATACTGACACCGAACAATCCGACGAACCGGAAGGACGCTCATCCGAACTCGGTCGCAAAATTGCGGCGGGGGATTTCGTCATCACCGTTGAAATGACGCCGCCGCGCAGCGCCAGTCTGGATCGTATGATCGATAACGCCCGGCTGCTGCTCGATGCGGGCGCGACCACGCTCAATGTCGCAGATAGCCCGACCGCGCGGATGCGCGTCAGTCCATGGGCGGTCTGTCATATGCTGGAGACACGCTTAGGGTTGGAAACGATCTTGCATTTTCCAACGCGTGGGCGCAATTTACTACGCATTCAAGGCGATTTGCTCGGCGTGCACGCGCTCGGCTTGCGCAATATTTTCGTGTGCATGGGCGATCCAACGCGCATCGGCGATTACCCCGACGCCAACGATCATTACGATATTGCGCCGAGCGGCTTGATCAAACTGACCAAGCAAAAGATGAACGAGGGTATCGATCAAGCCGGAAACAGTATTGGCGTGCCCACACGCTTTACCGTCGGCTGCGCGCTTAACATGGGCGCGGACGACATCGACAAAGAGATCGATGTGCTGCGCAAAAAGATCGAAGCCGGCGCAGATTTTGCGCTCGGTCAGGCGGTGTTTGAGCCACCCTTGATCGAGCAATTTCTCGCCCGTTATCAAGCGATTGTCGGCGCGCCGCTCGCACTGCCCGTCTTGATCGGCGTCATGCCGTTGTACAGCCTGAAACACGCGCTGTTCTTGCACAACGAAGTGCCCGGCATCAGCATTCCGACGCCGATCATGGCGCGCATCGAAAACGCAGGCGAACACGCCGCGCAAGAAGGCGTTTTGATCGCGGGTGAACTGCTGCGTGCGATGCGTGGGTCGGTTCAGGGAGCGTACATTATTCCGGCGTTTGGCAAGTACGAACTCGCGGCACAAGTCATCGAAAGCGTGCTGGAAAAAACCTGATTTGAACGGCAGAGAACGCAGAGAGCAGATTTGATCGCTGCGCGCTTTGCGTCCTGTGCGGTAAAATGTTTTTATGATCCGCTTACTCGAAGAACTTTCCAACAACGCGCTGCCCAGTATGCAAGCGCTGCAATATGACGGGTGGTTATTGCGTTTTGGCGATAGCACCGCGCGCCGCGCCAATTCGATCAGCGTGTTGTACCCGTCGTCGCTGCCATTGGACGAGAAGATCGCATACTGCGAAGACTTATACTCGCGCAACAATCGACGGATCGTCTTCAAGCTGACCGATGACGCGCAGCCGCCAGATTTGGCGAACGAACTGACAGCGCGCGGTTATCAGAAAAGCGCCGTAAAACCTCTGCCTTCAGGCAGGGGATATAAGGCGTAGCATTGTACCTATCGCTCAATTGTGCTATAATACGAGGAATACCAGTCGCGGAGTAGAAGCTCCCACTGGCTCTCCAACCGACAAGGGTTAAAGCATGGGCAATTCTAACATGCATCTCAAAGCATTCAAATACCGTCTGTATCCGACGCCCGCGCAGGAACGACAGCTGTTCCTCGTTCAGAAGCCCATGCCTAAAGGCAGGGGAGCGTCACGGAACAAATCGACGTATGGATACCGAAATGAGGCGTAGAGGGCGACCGGATAAGTCGCCCCTGAAAGGCTAAAGATCAGCGACTGCTGGAATGACCTCGCGGCGCATGATGTCTGCGGTTTGCAGTTCTTGATCCGGCGGGGCATTGAAAATCGCGTGCTGAAAGCCCATCGCCGCCAAACCGCGAATTTCTTCGATCACATCGGCAGGCGTTTGACGGCTAAAATCGAGCATATCCAGCGTAGTACGTTCGATGCTGTTGTAATCGCGCCCAATTTCATCACAGTTGCGCTTGATCGTATCGAGCCGCGCCTGCATCGTCTCTTTGCCCGCGCGCGCGAAGAAATTGCACGCATCGCCATACTGCGCGATCAAACGCATCGTCTTGTTTTCTCCCATGCCCCCAATCATAATCGGCGGGTGCGGCTGACCGAGCGGCATCGGCTGATTGAGCGTTTCTGCGAGGTGGAAGTGTTTCCCTTGATACGGCTTGACGTCGCCCGCCCACATTTGATGGGTGATTTGCAGCGTTTCTTCTAAACGCTCAAAACGCTCGCTGGTAGAAGGATAGGGAACCCCCAAAGCAAGTGCTTCACGTTCGAACCACGCCGCGCCGATGCCCAGATACGCGCGTCCACCGCTCAAGACGTCGAGCGTGGTCACGGTCTTGACCAAAATGCCGGGATGACGATAAATCACGCCTGTGACCAACGTGCCGAGCTTGACTTTCTTGGTCAGCGCCGCCAGATAACTGAGGGTGCTGTAGCCTTCGAGCATATTTTCTTGCGGTTCACCGACGCCGGGAATCTGGAAAAAGTGATCCATCGTCCACAGACTATAAAACCCACCTTGATCGACTAATGCGGCGATGTCGGCAAGCTTCGGCGCGATGCCGAGTGTGCCGTGTTCGGACGTAAAACGAGGGAGTTGCAAACCAATACGCATGGTGCAGAGTCCTTTCCGGTATAGAGTTGAAATGAATTGAGGAGAGGGCATAACAGGAAATGGCGCGTCACACCCCAACTTGAATCTTGAGGGTATGGCACAACCATTTCTGTAGATTAGCATATTGTGTCGCGCGACGCACTAGACCATCGGCTAGGCGTATGTAAACGGACGGTTAAACACGCTGCGCCACAGGTCATCGCGTTCCTCGTCGGTGAGCGGCGCGGCTTCACCCGGCAGCAGCCCGCTTAGCGTGATCACGTCGATCCTGACGCGGATCAAACGCAGCGTTGGATGCCCGACGGCGGCGGTCATGCGCCGGACTTGGCGTTTTTTGCCTTCAGTCAGCGTGAGCGCGATCCACGCGGTCGGGATATTCGCGCGATAGCGGATCGGCACGGGACGCGCCTGTAGTTCAGGCTCGTCCGCCAATAATTCGACGCGCGCGGGCGCGGTGCGAAACGGCTTGCCGTCAATGCTAAGATCGATACCGTCGCGCAGTTTTTCGAGTGCGACTGGGTCGGGGATGCGCTCGACTTGTGCCCAGTACGTGCGCCCGTGCGCGTATTTCGGGTCAAGCAAGCGGGTTTGCAAGCGGTTGTCGTCGGTCAATAACAGCAGTCCCTCGCTGTCATGATCGAGCCGCCCAATCGGGTACACGTCTTTATCGGTGATGTAGTCGGCTAACGTGGGTCGTCCGTCGGCGTCGGTGAACTTGGTGTGAACGCCGTAAGGTTTCCAAAAGCGCAGAATGGTCATAAGAACACTTTCACGAAAAGCAAAAGATTCAACGCAAAGGCGCAAAGCAAAAAGAAAGACGCAAAGCATGATGGATCATATCACAAACCCCTTCGTGCCTCTGTGTCTTGGTGTTGTACTTTTGGTTTTTCGCTTGTGGGTGGATTCGTGTATATGGAATAGAATAGCAGGAAAATTCAGTGTAGGAGAGATAGGTCATGGTCAACGCTGCCGACATCGTGCAGGCAAGCAAAGAACATACGCTCGTCAGTTGGAACGCGCAAGGGACATGGAATCCAATCCCGATTGAGCGCGGCGAGGGCGTGTATATCTACGACGCGAACGGCAAACGTTATCTCGATTGGTCGTCGCAGTTGGTCAATGTGAATATTGGTCACAGTCACCCGCATGTCGTCAAGGCGATCCAGGAACAGGTTGCCAAGCTGTGCTATGTCGATCCAAGCTTTGCGACCGAGCCGCGCGGACGACTGGGCGAACTGGTCAGCGAGATTACGGGGATGGGCAAATCGCTGTTCACCACCGGCGGCACCGATGCCATTGAAAACGCGATGAAAGTCGCACGCATGGTCACAGGCAGACAAAAAGTATTCACACGCTACAAGAGCTATCACGGCGCGACCTTCGGCGCCATGAGCGCGGGCGGCGATCCGCGTCGAATCGCCAACGAACCGGGTGTCCCCTGGATCGTGCGGACGCCTGACCCGTATGCCTATCGCAACCCGATTTATCGCGGCATTTCGCAAGAAGAAGGCGACGCCATCATCGCTGACTTGATCGAAGATCAGGTGATTGCAGAAGGACCCGAAACCATCGCGGCGATTTTGGTCGAAGGCTACAGCGGATCAAGCGGCGTTATGCAGCCGACCAAAGTTTACTTCAACCGTTTGCGCGAAATTTGCGACAAATACGGCATTTTATTGATTTCCGACGAAGTGATGAGCGGGTTCGGGCGCACAGGCGAATGGTTCGGTATTTTCCATTACCCCGATGCCAAACCTGACATCATCGCGATGGCGAAAGGCATCACGGCGGGGTATATCCCGCTCGGCGCAACCGTATTGAGCGAACAGCTTTCAGCCTACTTCGATGAGCATGTTTTGCATACGGGTCTGACATACAGCGCCCATGCACTGGCGTGCGCGGCGGGTATCGCCACCATCGAGGTGTATCAGCGCGAAAACCTGGTCGAACGTGCGCGCGAAATGGGCAAGGTGCTACGACGCGGTTTGATGGATTTAGCCGAAAAACACCTCGTCATCGGTGATGTGCGCGGCGCGGGGCTGCATCATGTGATCGAACTGGTCAAGAGCCGTGAGACGCGCGAGCCGTTGAGTCCGTTCAACAAGCCGTTCAGCGACCCAATGAAGAAAGCGGCGGGCGCGCTGAAGGCAAATGGATTGAGTACGCTGGTGCGCTGGAATATGATCTTCAACACGCCGCCCTTAATCGTGACCGAAGCGCAAATTCAGGAAGGCTTGGAGATTTTAGACGGCGTGCTGACGACGCTGGATGAGGCATACGAAGGATAGGCAAGCATAACACGGCGAAACGGATATTGTACGGGCGACTCGGTGGGTCGCCCGTCGGCGGGCTCGCTTATTATCTGCGCCTTCCCTGTACCATCAAAATCATTCCATCCGCGAACCGACAGGTATATTTGCGCCTGTGTAATAATCATGCGTAGGGCAACAAGAGGCAAAGCGACGGCGGCGCGATAGCGTATCGTCGTGATGATGAGCGGCATACTGACGGTGTTGTTCGCGCCGGATAAAGGATCGCCGTCATGTCTCGCTTTTTCGCTCGCCATTTTTCCACAACCCTGCTCTTTGTTCTGTTGGTCATGGTCGCCGCGCTGCCGTTGAGCGCACAGACCGCCGCAGCGCCATTTCGTGTCTATCTCGCCTTTGAAGACGGACCCACCGATGCCTACACCCCCGAAATTCTGGATATTTTGGCGCAGTACAACGCGCGGGCGACCTTCGTCATCGCGGGCAGCGAGATCGCCGGACACGAAGCGATCATGCAGCGCGAAGTGCGCGAAGGTCATGCACTGATCAATCATTTGTGGGAAGAACCGGGTGTGTATGCCGGTGCACCCGATCAACCCGTGATCGACTCGTATCTGAGAACAGAAGAAGCGATGCGCGCGGCGTTAGGCGACCAACTGCCCCGCTACGATGCACAAACGAAAATGTTCTGGCAACCGGGCGGCGGCGCACAGCCATTCCCGTCGGTCGAGGGCGTGAATGTGATCACCTACAATTGGAATGTGAACAGTGACGACTGCGGGTGGGCGATGCCGGAAGCTGTCGATCTCGACACTTACGAGTTCGACGCGGCGGTCATCCAAAATGTCCTGGGTGAGTCGGTCTCGGTCGGGTCGTTTCACAGCCCGTACAACGCTTATGACTATGGCGACGGTGTGATCATCATCTTCCATGATTTGAACCGCGTGACGGGACGCGTGCTGCCGACGATTTTGAGCGAACTCAGCGCGGCAGGTGCGACGTTTGAAGCGCTGCCGCGTCCTTGGGATCAAGTCGGAACAATGCCTGTTGCACTCGGCACAGCGCCGATTGAAAGTAATGGCTATCCAGGTTTTATGCTCAACGCGACGACAACAACCGGATCGCGCTTACGCGCTGCACCCGATCTGGGCGCCGCTATTTTGACGACAGTCGAACCGAACACGACGTTGTTAGCAGTTGGTCGGGTGGCAGGCTGGATTCAGGTACAGCACGAGGGCGGGACGGCATGGATCGCGCGTGAATTAGTCGAGATGCGCGGGGCGATCCCGAATCTACCATTGGTAGGCTAAACGAGACTTTAACGAGAAGGTGTGATATGTAATTCATGCCTTCTTTCGCTGATGCTTTTACAGCGTTAGTTCATCGACGATGATCCCGTTCGTCTCGCAATTCTTTTTGGGTAGGCGTCGGTATCCGCTCCCGCCCAAATTTCTGCGCCCAACCCTTCTAACTCCAGAATGCTTCGCTTTTTAGCGACTGGTTCTTCTGCAATCGATATTTCAATCACGTCTCTGAGCGTTTTGATTACTTCAATCAAACCTGATCACTTACGACGCCACGCCATCTGCGCCCGCTCCGCAGACCAACACGCAGATTTTTTCGTCCGCGCGCGTCGAAAACTTGTGCTCCAGCAGCGCTGCCATGCTCGCCGCGCCGCTCAATTCAGCGCCAATGCCGGTTTCAAACCACAGCCAATGCGCGGCTTCACGCATCTCGTCATCGCTGACCAACACGATCTCATCGACGACCTCACGGATAATATCGAGGTTGATTTGCGCAGAACGACGCGGCGCGAGTGTGCCCGCTTTGGTTGTAATCGTGTCGAGCGTGACCAATTCGCCCGCTTCAATGCTGGCTTTCAACGTCGGCGCGCCGGTCGGTTCAACGCCGACCACGCGGATTCCCGGTTTGAGCGCTTTGAGCGCGACACCGATCCCGGCGATCAAGCCACCGCCGCCAATCGAGATCACAACGGTATCGACATCGGGCGCATCGTCGATAATCTCCAAGCCAATCGTACCTTGTCCGGCAATGATGAGCGGGTCAGCGAACGGATGAATATACGTCGCGCCGTTTTGATCCGCGATTTGCAGCGCGAGTCGCTGTGCGTCGTCGAATACATCGCCCTCAAGCACGACGCTCGCGCCCCACCGCTTGAGTTTATCGATTTTGACGGGCGGCACATTGCGCGGCAGCACGACATGCGTCGGCACACCCGCGACATACCCTGCATACGCGACCGCGACGCCATGATTACCGCCTGATGCGGTGATGATCCCGCGCGCAAGTTGATCGGGCGTGAGCGACCGCAGTTTGTTGATCGCGCCGCGCGCCTTGAACGAACCGCTCACCTGTAAACTTTCGAGTTTCAGCACCAAATCACCCGTAAAGCCGCGATCCCGCAGCGCATTGGCGCGCAGCATCGGCGTGCGCCGAACATCCGGCGCGATCACGTCACGCGCGGCTTGAATATCGCTCAAATTGACCATATAAAAATCCTTTGTACACAAATAACGAGCGCGACCCACCAGGTCGCCCCGACAGTCTATCTATATCTATTTTTTGTTCGGATTGCGCGTGCTGGTTGGCGTGTAATGTTATTCGGCTTGATCTGGAATTTTTGTGGCAGTGTGGGGGTTGGCATTGGCTGACATTTCATGTTGATAGTGTAGCACATCAAACCACGCTGACAGCGGATCAACTTGATTTGATCAACCGTTTGCAGCCGTTCAACGATACGTTCAGCGTCGTCGAAGACGAAAATGAAGACGAGTTCGACGGTTAACCACGATAACGCCGAAAAATCGTTATAATGAAGTTTCGACAGGGGGCGCGCTGCCCCCTGTTTTGCCGATAATGAGCTACCGGATCAAGATCGATGACACTCCCTAACTGGCTGGATTGGGCGCGGCGGCTGCAAAGCATCGCGCAAAGCGGCGCGTTTTACGCGCAGCAGTTCGATCACCCATTCGACGCTGAACGCTATGACCAGATCATGCAAATTGCGGCGGAAATCACCGCCGCCAGCGAAGGCGACGCCGGGATCGACGCGCTGACGCACATCCAGGATTTATACGCTGCGCAAACCGGACACACCACGCCAAAAGTCGATGTGCGTGGGATCGTTTTCAAAGAGAACAAGCTGCTGATGGTACAAGAAAAACTCGATGGAGATCGGTGGACGCTGCCGGGCGGGTGGGCGGATGTTGGCGATTCAGCGGCAGAAAGCGCCGTCCGCGAGGTATGGGAAGAAACCGGCTTTCGCGTGCGTGCCAGCAAACTGATCGCGCTGTACAACCGTGAACATCCGCGACACGGACACCCGCATTATATGTTTCATGCCTACAAAGCATTTTTCGGCTGTGAACTGATCAGCGACACCCGCGAGATTGACCCGCGCAACATTGAGACGAGCGAGATCGGCTGGTATGCGGAAGACGAGATCGCGGGGCTGGAGCTATCGGTTGGGCGCGTATCGGCAGGACAGATCGCACGCTTTTTCGAGTATTTGCGCCAGCCTGATCTACCGACAGATTATGATTAGGTCAACGACCCCATAGCTAAAGCTAGGGGCTTGCAGTTATGGCGGGCGCGAAGCCCAAGACACACACCGCGTATGGCGGATTGACTGCCGCCCGACTCGCTATTACACGAGCCGCGTTGTGGAACTCCCGTTCCGTTGTCGGTCTGGTGTTGAGCCAGAGGAAACCGTTTGCTCTGCCTGAGCAGAGTGCCTTATCGGCTGTCCTGATTGTGTAACAGAAAGGAAAAGGGCGCTATCCCTCCCCATGCCTAAAGGCAGGGGTATCTCGCGCCGATTTGATGAAACGCACTTTACGAATACCATCGAACAAGCAGGCAAGGTCGCGCGGCGTATCAATCACCCGCATGTCAAAATTGCGCCGCATACCTTTCACATGGCATTAGAAGAAGCCGACATGCTGACTGCCGTTCGTGACCATCTCGACCTCATCGGTTTGCTGACGTTGAGCGATCACAATCAACGACTGCCCGGCGTCGGGTTGGTGGGTTTCGAGTCGCTGGCAACCGCCTTGATCGTCGGTGGCTATCATGGATGGGTGAGCATCGATGCGAATACACCCGCCACCATCGACACGTTGCAAGCAAGTATTGAAATGCTGCGCGTCGCCGGGTTCAACGGCGTTGCTTGATTTTCGCAGCCCGATCACATGGGCGGAAGCACGGTTTCAACGACGCACGATCAAGAAAAGCGGGCGTTGGATGCCGTCGCTGCTGATGGGCGTGTTCGTCGGCGTGCTGCTGCTCAATTTACTCCGCCCTATTATCGGTGCGAACCCGTCGTGGTTTACACTCCCCATCGACGACATCATCAGTATTTGGGATACAATGATCGAGTTTGCCAATATCGCGTTGGTGTTCGTGGTCGCGGCGCATTATTTCCTTGCACTCTCGCAAGGCGTACAGGGCGGCACGCAATCAGTCGTGCGCGAAAAAACCGCAAAAACGTGGGAAAATCTGCTGCTGACAGGCATCGATGCCCACACGCTGATCACAGGCAAATGGACAGGAACCATGCAGACCGTGTGGCGCGCCCACCGTCGCCTGTTGATTCCGCGCGCTCTCGCGCTGGCATGGCTGGTGGTCACAACAGCCATCAGCGACCCGATTGCCGATAACCTGTGGACGTTGATTATCTCGCTGGTACTGCTCACGGCACTTGGCACGATCGTGTTTCCCGCCGTCAACATCGGATTGAGCACAGCACTCGGCATGATCGGCTCGTTGATTGGCAGCAGCGACTCGTCCAGCCGCGTGGTCTCGTCGGTACTGCAAGTTATCATGGTGATATTGGTCGCGGGCATGGCGTTCGCCCTGCTCCCGCTCGACGGCAGCACAAACTGGCTGTTGATCCTGCTGCCAGTGTTGTTTTCATCGTTCGATGGCGGGCTAACCATGGTGCTGACACTGCCCAACAGCATCACCTTTGGCGAACAACTGCCGTTGTATTTACTCGCAATCGCAATACAAGTTCTGGCGATTCGGGGTTTGACAGTGCTGACACTGCGCGCGGCGCGGCGGCTGGCACTGTGGCAAAATGTCAGCGAGAAAAAATAGAATGCGTCTTTAACGCTGCAAAACCTCACCCCAGCGGTATTTGGCTTTTCTCCCCGTTTGCGTGGGAAAGGGGTCGGGGGTGAGGCGAAAACTGCAATGATCGTAGTGGTCGGGTACTAGCGTCACATCACTCAAAAGGATACTTGACATGACTTATACACGTGACCACTTATTTGTTAAATCGCAGGACAATGGCAAAAGCGGCATTTTCGCGGAAGTCACCGCCGCACGTGCCGGGTGGGATTATTTGAATATGCAGGTGCGCCGCCTGAATCAAGGGGAAAGTTATAAGGCGCATACAGGCGATAACGAATGGGCGCATGTAATTCTGGGCGGCGTATGTGATATTCATATCGACGGCGGTGAGTTCATCAGCGTTGGGCGGCGACCGAACGTCTTTAGTGGAATGCCATATGCTTTGTATTTGCCCGCTGGGATCAACTTCGAGATCAGCGCGCGCGGCGATGGCTTCGAAGTCGCGTCATGCTGGGTGGCGACGGATCGTGCGGGCAGCGCGCGGTTGGTCACACCGTCGATGAGTAAGATCGAACTGCGCGGTGGCGGCAACGCATCGCGCCAGATCAACACGATCATTCCAGCGGGGTTCGACAGTCACCGCATCGTCGCGGTCGAAGCCTATACGCCAAGCGGCAACTGGTCGAGCTACCCGCCGCACAAACATGATGTCCATCGTGAGGACGCCGCGGGTACGGTGCTGGAAGCCGATTTGGAAGAAATTTACTTTTACAAGATCGCGCCGGCCGACGGATTCGCGTATCAGCGCGTGTACAACGACGCGCGCACGCTCGACGAGGTGCTGGTGGCGGGCAATCATGATACAGTTCTCGTACCGGAAGGTTATCATCCGGTCGTGAGCGGTCACGGTTACACGACGTATTATCTGAATTTTCTGGCGGGGTCGGCGCAAACCCTGGCAAACACTGATGATCCGGCGCTGGCATGGGTGAAAAAGACGTGGGCAGGCATCGATTCGCGCCTGCCCATTGTCACGCACGAGATGGAACTATAGCTAATTGACGGGTCATGCAAAACCAATCTGGAGAATATTAATGCGACAGCTATTTGCGGCGATTGATCGTCGGGTTTGGATAAGCGGACTGCTGTTGAGCGCGCTGGCGCTCGTGGCGTCAGTGCTGGCGCTGCGAAACGGTGCCAATTACAATGTCGATCAATCCTTTTACATGGGGTATGCGCTTGGTGTACGCGGTGGCTATGGCGTTTCCATGCTCGCTAACAACTACGCGGCGCTGGACATTCGTCATGTGATATTGTCATGGCCACCTTTATATCCCATCATACTCGCGCTGATTCCATTCTGGGACGACCCAAGAAAAGCGTTGTTCGTCATGAGTGTGGTGGGGACAGTTGCCAGCGTCGCGCTCGTATACCTCATTGCCTATCGTGTGCTGCGCCAACTTCCCTACGCTATACTCGCTACCCTCTTATTTATCACGGCGCCTCCACTACATGATACCTTTTCAAAAGGCGCCTCCGAAACCGCTTTTCTTCCGCTTGTGCTGCTGGCGCTGCTGCTGACGCTCAATTATCGCTTGAACGACCGTCAAAATTACCTACTGACGACGGTCGCCATCTCCGTCAGTCTGGGGTTGGCAGTGTTAGTACGCACATTCACAATCATTTGTATCGGCGCGATTTTGCTTTATTTACTTGTGTGGGCGTGGAGCGTCCGTAAACATGTCCATCCGATCCGATTATTCATCACGCTGTTCATTGTTGCGCTTTCAGTCACTCCCTTTTTATGGTTCGGCATCGTCACGACTGAGAGCGTTGGCAATCCATTAGGGGTTCACAACGTTACAGCGCAGCTCAATTGGGGTCAAGTTCCTGAAATAAGCAGATCGATTGCACTAGAGTCCGTACATGGCGTCAACAATTCGCTCATCCTGTTAGGGGTTCAACGGTTGCAAGCGCAGACCGTCGCGCTCACGGTTTTTTTCGTGGGTTCGATTGCTTTAGTCGTGCTTGGAATTGTGCGACGGCGCAATTGGCGGCTTTTGCTAACGCATAACACGCCTTCTGGGTTGCTGCTCATGGCGATATTTGCAGTTGTGTTTGTACTGGGTTATGCGATTACGGCAGTGATCATTGAAAAGGCAGCCGTTGATTGGATTTATACGGGTGTTCGCACGCGCCATCTGCTGCCCTGTTACCCAATCTTGATCATTTTGTTGATCGCCGCTTTACGCTGGCTCAAACCACCGCGTCTCTTGAGTGCCGTTTTCGTCGTCTTGATGGCGGTTAGCACCATTTCCATTTTGTTTCGGCTCGGCGACGGTACAAATTTCAATCAGCCAGCCATACGCACCGACTCGGTGCTGAGGCGTTTACATCGCATCATCCCTGAAGATACGTTGGTAGTCGGCGGCGTTAACGGGTATATGCTCGTGCCGTATGTACCCGTTAACGCGCTTCGGTACGGCGCTTCTGGACGAAGCTTTTTCGATCTGCCGTGTGATCAGCTGTATTACCCGCGCGGTTTTGACAGTGCTGCGTTCATCTTGGTCGCTGGAACAGACGACAATACACTGCTCAATCGGCTTGAAGGCGTATCGCCTACCGATTTTTTGACCGCGTGGGCCGCGCCATGCGGCGTCGTCGAACGGATCGAGTCCAGCCGTGTCACCACGCTCGTGCTGGTACGACTGGACTCTAACATCCTTGCTGTGAGCGATGACGGCGGTTAATCGATGAACGCACCCGCGCACACCGTGACGACTTGTCCAGTCATACCGCTCGCGTCGTCCGACATCAAAAATGCTGCCGTCGCTGCTGTCTCCGAGACCGTGATCGGACGACCGAGCGGTGGCAGTTTCATATCGCCCATCGATCCCGAAAACGCCATCATCCCCGCGCCCGTCTCTTGGATCGTCCGCGTTTCGGGCATCCCAGAACCGCGCACACAGTTGACGCGCACGCCCCCCATCCCGAACTCACCCGCTAATGCGCGTGTCAGCGCTTCGACCGCGCCGCACGCCGCTGTGATATTGCTCGTGACATACTCCCCACGCCTAAAGGCAGGGGTTTTACGGCGCTTTTCTGATAAACATGCGCGCCTTCGGCGGCGAACTTACGCGCGGACACGAAATAACAGGTAGAATGAGCATGATTTTGAACGTGTGCTTGAGAAAGCAGAGTTGTATGCGTGTGATCTATTCGATTGATACGATTGTTTCAGAAGCAACAGTAAGCAATGGTCAGCCGATCATCGCCGGAAGTCACGTGCGTGTACTCGATATTGTCAGCAGTCATCTTTATCGCGGACTAAGCGCTGACGAACTCGCTGTCAATTTCGCACTCGATCTAGGACAGATTTATGCTGCGCTGGCTTATTACTATCAGCACAAATCAGCAATGGACACGTTGATACGTTTGGAAGTGGAACGCACCGATCAGTTACTCAATGAACTCGAAGCGCAAGGAAAGCTGATGCGCGTTGAGTGAGGTCAAGTTTTATTTTGATGAAAGTGTGGAATTGGCGGTCAGCACCCAGCTTGCGGCGGCTGGTATTGATGTCGTTTCAGCGCAAAGCTTGGGCATATTAGGTGATAGCGATCAGTCCCATTTGAAGCGAGCGACGGAAATGAAACGGACTTTATGTACTTATGACGCCGATTTTCTAGAACTTGCTACTCAAAATTCAGATCATGCAGGGATAATTTTTGCGCCACAACAAAAAGTGTCAATAGGTGCATGGGTCAAAGAGTTGAAATCGCTTCACGCGAGACTAAGCATGGAAGCTATTACTGGACAGGTCATTTACCTATCAAACCGATGAACCGACCGCTGACCGTTACCTTACTGCTTGCCGCGCTGCTCGCGTTCTGCTCGGAGATCGTGTTGTGGATTGACCCGCCCGCTCGCTCGCTCGTCGAATGGGTGCTGCTCGTTGTCGGCTATGTGGCGCTGGCAGGGCTGCTCATCGATATCATGGCGCGCTACCGAATCGGCACCTTTTTCGGGCTGATCGCCGTCGCGGGTTTATATGGTTTGATCAACAGCCTGATTTTGAACCCGCAAATGGCGTTGATCGAGATGCCGCGCACGTTGGTGACGCGCGTACTCGGCGCGCATACCCTCATGGGCTTGCTCGCGCTGGCGATCTTTTTCGGCTTGCTGATTGGGTTTAGCGGGCGCACGCGCCGTCTCATCGTGCTGATCGCGGTTGCCGCGTTGGGTTTCGCCTGGGGCGGATGGTCACGCTGGAGTGGGGGCGCAGGCGGCGCTGTCTATGAGGTAACGCCCGAACTCAGCCTGACACCAACAGCGATCGCGCTGGTTTTCTTATGCCTCATCGCGGCGGCGTGGCTGTTCGTAAGGCGGGCAATGGCGGATGGATCAATCCCCGCACCGCGAGTCGTCGATAAAGCGGCGCGTTATCGCTTAAACCGCGTCGGCATTGTGCTGATGCTGGCAGCCTTTCTGCTCAATCTCGGTTATCACCTCCCCAGAGGCGACATCGACGGCATAAGCGCAGTCATCATCGGCATCCTGATCGCGGTCGTTTGGGTGATTTTGTGGTACCAAAAGCGCAAAAAAGGCGCGGCGGTTTTGGAAAGCCTCGACTCCGTTCAGCGCGAGCCGCCGCTTTACTGGCTGATTGCCGCCGTGATATTCCTGTTATCCGGTGTGCTCGGTCATCATCTGCCGCGCGCCGCGCAAACCGGCGATGTGATCGCGTGGTTGAGCGCGTTGTTCACCGCGTTCGGCATTGTCTGGCTGCCCGCGCTGACATTGGTTATCGGCGCGCGCGCGTGGTCACGGCAAGCACGGGCGATGAAATTGTAGAGGTTTTCTAATGGACACAATTACCCACTTACACAACAAACGCATCGTACTCGGTGTGACGGGCAGCATCGCCGCGTATAAAGCCGTCGATCTTGCCAGCAAGTTGACCCAGGCGGGCGGGCTGGTCGATGTGATCATGACCGACGGCGCACAAAAATTTGTCACCCCGCTTACGTTTCAGGCGGTGACAGGGCGCGCCGTCTACACCGATCTATGGCAGACCGATGCCAGCGGCGGATTGCCAACGCATATCGCACATGTCGGTTTGGCAGAAGGCGCGGCGCTGTTGATGATCGCGCCGTGTACCGCCGATACGCTGGCGCGGCTAACGGGTGGTTTTGCAGGCGATTTGTTGTGCATCACCGCGTTGGCAGCGCGCTGTCCGCTCGTGATCGCGCCCGCGATGGATGGCACGATGTACGAACATCCGGCGGTGCAGGCAAATGTGGCAACCTTGATCGGGCGCGGCGCGGTCATCATCGAACCAGAATCGGGGCGCTTTGCATCAGGTTTAATTGGCAAAGGCAGATTACCAGAAACACCGACGCTGATCGGCGCGATCCGCCAGGTATTGGGCAAAACAGGCGCATTAGCGGGGCGGCATGTTGTCGTCACGGCGGGCGGCACGCGCGAAGCACTCGATCCCGTCCGCTACCTGACCAATCGATCCAGCGGCAAGCAGGGGTACGCACTGGCACAAGCCGCGCTCGATGCAGGCGCCGACGTGACTTTGATCACATCGGCGCCGCTTGATCCACCGTATGGCGCGCACGTGATAGCAGCAGACTCGGCCGCGCACCTGCTCGATGCCGTAATGACCTGTACAACCAACGCCGACGTGCTGATCATGGCGGCGGCGGTGGCAGATTTTCGCCCAAAAACTGTCGCAGAACACAAAATCAAAAAGACGGGCGACGACGAAGGATTGACCATCGAACTCGAACGCAACGCGGATATTCTGGCGGCGGTGACAGCACGCAGGCATGACATGGGCAGCCCCAAAATCGCGGTCGGGTTCGCCGCCGAGAGTCATGATCTGGAAACGTATGCACAAGAGAAACTAACGCGCAAAGGACTCGATTTACTCGTCGCCAACGACATCACAGCCCAAGATGCGGGCTTCGAGGTCGATACCAATCGCGTCATCGTTTTTGACCGCGACGGTATGACACGGCTCGATTTGATGAGCAAGGCGCGCGTCAGTGAAGCGATTATCGAGCGTATCGCGTCTCTATTGAAGTGAATCCAGCCATTCGTGCGCCTGGCGCGGATGCATGAAGCGGATCAGCCGCAGATGTGCGTACTCGGCTTGTGTCCGCACTATCGGATACTCGCGGCGGTGTTTTGGCTGCGTGTGCATTGCCCACAAAAACAGATTTTGTTCTTTATCGAGCGAAAAAAATTGCTCCATCGTTCGACATTACCTGTCCCCCACAAATTTTCGCCTATGCTATGATGAGATGGGGCAGGAGTGAAAAAGATGACGAGCGCGCCACAGAAAAAATACTGGACGTTCGAGGAATATCTTGAGTTCGACCGTAACAGCGACGAAAAATGGGAATACCTGGATGGCGAAGTCTTTCAGGTTTTTGCGATGGCGGGCGCAAGCCCAGACCATAGCTTGATCACCAGTAATGTAAATCGAGCCTTCGGTAATTTACTGGAAGGCAAAAACTGCCGCGTTTATTCCAGCGATTTACGTGGGAAGCGTGGTCTTTACAAATATGCCTATTCCGATGTGACCATCGTCTGTGGCAAATCAGAATTTGACGATATAACCCTGCTCAACCCAATATTGATCGTCGAAGTCTTGTCGCCTGCGACGGAAAAATATGATCGCGGCGATAAAGCTCAGCAATACCGACGTTTGGCATCACTTCAAGCGTACTTGCTCATCGCCCAGGATCGCGTGTCGATAGAACTGCATGAACGCCAAGCCAACGGGCAATGGTTGATCACCGACGCTATAGAGCTGGACACACATCTCGAAATAAAGTCGTTGAATTGTATAGTGGCGTTGACCGACGTTTATCGAGATGTGACATTTGAAACGCCGGATCGAAATCAGGCTGAGGGCTAAAAAATCATGGCAACCGCCCCATAAAAGACCTATTGGACGTTCGCAGAATATCTCGCCTTTGATCAAAAAAGTGAGGAAAAATGGGAATATCTCAATGGCTAAATCTTCATGATGGCGGGCGCGAGCCGCGATCATAATCGTGCGGTCGGGAACGCATTCACCCGTTTAAGCAACCAACTTCGCAATCGTGATTGTGAAGTATTTTCATCCGACATGCGTGTCGAAATCTTCCCGATGACGCACTATACCTACCCCGATATTGTCGGTGTGTGCGGCGAGCAGCAGTACGACGACGAGACGCAAACTTTAGCCAACCCGATGCTGATCATCGAAGTGTCGTCGCCTTCGACCGTAAATTATGACCGAGACGAGAAGTTCATCCGCTATCCGCGCATTACATCGCTGCACGAATACGTGTTGATCGCACAAGCGATACCGCGTCTTGAAAGTTATGTACGCCAGCCAAACGTCACCTGGATATACACGCTGATAGAAGGCTTAGAGGGTCAAATCGAGCTTGCTTCTATCGGCTGTACGCTCTCACTCGCGGACGTATATCGCAACGTCAAATTTGAAACGCGCGATCAAAATGAAGCGTAACCGATACAGCGGTAACCTTTCAGCCGCCACCGTTGACACTTTAAGACCACGTTCTACGATGGTGCGGCACCCACGGCGGTTGCTTCAGGAATTTCGATCAGGCGTCCGGTTTTCACATCGTATAGATAGCCGTATATCGGAATATACGCCGGGACAAGCGGGTGATGACGAATGCGCGCCACATCTTCGATGATGCTCTGGGTTTGATCCTTGATCGGCAGCCAGTCGATATAGCGCCCTTCTTCAGAACCACCGCCCGATTCTGAGTTGTAAAAGCCATTCGCACCCATCACAGCGGGTTTCAGGCTCTCCGCCAACAAATCACCCATCTGTCAGGGCAATCGCGTTCTAAAACGATGCGGCTCTAAAAATCCATAATGACCATTACTGACTACTGGCTACTGACATTGTTTTATGTGTCACAATGGGCTAGAAGAGTTCATTTTCCGTCAGGGATTGCTAGAACGCGAATGCCCTGATATAAGGCGTCGGTCTTGTGTTTTCTTCTGCTGAAATAGGGTATAATGGCGGAGGTTGATGTGCGAGGTACGAGACGTAAAAATCCGACCTCGATCATAATCCCGTAATATCGCAATACCGTAGTTGACGTCAAACACAGCGGGGCATCGCTGTGCTACCGGAGCGACGATAAGACGAAGGGTCGCCTTCGCAGTCGCGCTGAGGGTAGAAGCCCCCGCCTTTAGGCGTGGGGAGTATGTCACGCTATAGTCGATTAAAAATAGGCAGCACATTATGAGGTGATGAATGGCGACTGATCCCCAGCCCATCATGCAGGCGCAAGCCATGCAGGCACAGGCGAACCACGAAGACCAACTCCTGAATAAAAATAACGTCGTCGGCGTCGCCGTCGGTTTCAAAGAATCGCACGGCGTCGTCACGGAAGAATTGGCAGTCATCGTACTGGTGCAAGCGAAAGTGCCGCTCGCCGCATTATCGGCACAAGATGTGATCCCTAAAGAAATCGATGGGCTTAAAACCGATGTTGTCGAAGTCGGCTATCTGCGCGCGCAGCAAACCCCGCGTGAACGCTTCCGTCCGGTCATTCCAAGCGGTGTCAGCATCGGACATTACAAGATCACGGCGGGGACACTCGGAACCTTGGTCAAGGATAAACGCACGGGCGATGTGCTGGTGCTGTCGAACAATCATGTACTGGCGAACAGCAATGACGCGCTGATCGGGGACGCGATCACACAGCCGGGTCCTATGGACGGCGGCGGCAATCCGGCGGATGTCATCGCCAAACTCGAACGCTTCGTGCGTTTACGCTTCACCGACGACACCGATAATAACCCCCCGCCTGTAAATCCACCGCTTGTCAACCCGCCGCCGACCACGCCCGACCCAAACGCGACTGGCTGCAACATCCTCGGTATTTTGATCGCTATCACCAATTTCATCGCCTCGCTGCTTGGCTCAACAAATCGCGTCGCCACGATCCCGACTCCGCAGACGACCGACGCGAGTGTCAGTGCGCCGACTGCCGTCACGGTCAGCGCGCAGGCGATTCCGACCAACACCGTCGATGCGGCGCTCGCGCGTCCGGTCGATGTGGCGATGTTTGCCGACGAGATACGTCAAATCGGCGTCGTCAACGCCACCAAAGCGCCCGCCTTAGGGATGCAGGTACGCAAATACGGGCGCACGACTGAACTCACGACCGGACAGATCAACCTGCTCAATGCGACCGTCGATATTGCCTACAGTACCATGAACGGTCAAAAGACCGCGCGCTTCACCGGGCAGGTGATCAGCACAGCGATGAGTCAGGGCGGCGACTCCGGCTCGTTGATCGTGGATTCGGTCGAAAACAGAGCCGTTGGGCTGCTATTCGGCGGGTCACAGTTGGCGACGATTTTCACACCGATCGATACCGTGTTGAACGCACTCGATATCACGCTGTAAGCGAGAAAGTGAGCACAGCATGTCTCAGGATGCAATTCAGGCGCAAATCGAGCGCGTCAGCGCAGTCCAGCAAAAATATGCAGATCAGTTGATGCGGATTCCCGGCGTGGTTGGTGTCGCCGTCGGTTTCGCCACCAAAGCCGGCGCACCAACGCAGGAAGTTGCCCTGATCATCATGGTGCAGCAAAAAATGCCTGAAACGCAGATCATCGATACCAAGATGGTCTTGCCGCATACTCTCGACGGTGTGCGTGTCGATGTGCAGGAAACGGGCTTGCTCACATCGTTTTAACTGAATAACTCACCTTACGCAGACTGCCCTCATCCTAAATCCTTCTCCCACAAACGGGAGAAGGGGTCGGGGGATGCTGACAGGGGTAGGTAATTAACCTGAGTTTTGGATAGGTGGGATACCTTTCGAGAAGCGGTTAAGCTTCACGTTACCCCTAACGAGAAAGGTATCCCAATATGAGTTTACTCGCGCTATTCTGTGATGTCGATGATTTTTGCCAGCAGTGGCAAGCCCAACAACCAAAAAGTTTACCCCGTGTGAGCGGACAACGGCGGCGACAACCGGGACTGAGTGAAAGCGAAATCATGACCATCGTCATCCATTTTCATCAGAGCGGCTATCGGGATTTCAAGGACTACTACACCAAACAGGTTCACGTGCATTTACGTAGCGAATTCCCTCGCTTGGTCAGTTACAGCCGCTTTGTCACGCTCATGCAGCGGGTGATGCTGCTATTATGGGCATATGCTCAAGCGTGCTGCAAGCGGTGTACCGGGATTTCCTTCGTGGACTCCACCGCTTTGCGTGTTTGTACGAACCGACGCATCAAGCGCCACAAAGTCTTTGCGGGCTTGGCGGCTCGCGGGCAGTGTTCACTCGGGTGGTTTTATGGCTTCAAACTCCATCTGGTCGTCAACGAACATGGCGAAGCCCTCGCTTTCACGCTCACGCCGGGGAATGTCGATGACCGTAAACCTGTCCCCAAACTGGCGAAAGCCTTGTTTGGCGATATGGGCTATCTCTCGCAACCGCTCTCTAAGACGTTGTTGGAACACGGTCTCCATCTCATCATCGGCATCAACGCCAACATGAAAAACCGCTTGATGCTGATGAGCGACAAGCTCCTGCTGCGTAAACGCTTCATCATCGAGACCATCAACGACCAACTCAAGAATCAGTCTCAAATCGAGCATTCACGCCATCGAAGTCCGATTAACTTTGTCATCAATGTTGTGGCAGGCTTGATTGCTTACATGTGGCAACCTAAGAAACCTGCCATCAACTGGTCAACTCGTGACGCTAAAGCGCTTGCTTTGCTGCCTTAGCTATCCGAAACTCAGGTTAGTTAACGTCAAACACAGTGGGGCATCGCTGTGCTACCGGAGCGACGATAAGACGAAGGTTCGCCTTGGTAGTCGCATTGAGGGTAGAAGCCCCCGCCTTTAGGCATGGGGAGTATGTCACCATAACACTCGTATGTGGCGTGTTGTTGTACCGACTCGCGGCGTCACCCATCCTTCGGCAGGCACACAATCACGGGCTAACGGCATCTGCGACCGTATTGAATGTGACATCGACTGGCTGGCGGCGGCGTGAAGGTCAGTTGATAAAAGGAGGTCGTATGCGCTGGCGTGTGCGACAAGGCGGATTGGTCAGGCATAGCGAGTATCACAAATGATTAAAGCGCGTAAAGTAGTTTTCATGCAGCGATTTTTGAAGTTCGTACCCGTCATGTGCCTGTTGGCGTGCGTCGTGATCACAACGACGATTGACGCGCAATCGGACGAGGGCGGACAAAATCTGCCGACGATCATCGATTTTTCCAGCACCGTAACGGCTGTGCGGCTGCCAGAGATCGAAACAGGCGGCGTTGAAACCACGCTGTCATGGACGGTGATCGATTTGACCGATGAACACACACTGAATATACAAGCGTATCGCGGACGGGCATGGGAGACGCTGACGCTTTCGGATCAAGCCCTGCTCGCGTCTACGTCGGTACGCTTTACCATCACGCATCCGGGCAATTTCGCATCGCCAACGTATCGGCTGATCGTCACCGAGGCGGACGACACGATCCTGGATGAGCGCGCACTGGTTATCGGCTATGAAACGCCGCCCGCACTCGCACGTTTTACCGCCTCCGCGACGCCCGAATTTGATACGACGCAGGGGTTGCCGCGTGTCGATCGGTTCGAGAGCGTATTATCGCTTGATCTGGCGGTGTTGAGTCAATCGTCGGTCGCTGTCAGCGTGCGCTATGCAGTCATCAACCGTGTGCCAAACAGCGATCTGGTGATCGAACAATTGTTACCCGACGGAACAGCGGTCGATGTCGAACCGCCACGCGCCCAGCGGTGGATCGTGTCGGCGGGTGAGCTAACGGTGACAACGCAGATCACGCCGGAGACAACGGCACTGGAACTGCGGCTGCGCGTGGTTGATCTGATCACAGGTGTCACCTTCGACGCCTTCAACCTGATAATCCCGATTGGCGATGCGCCAGCGGCGACCGTCACGGCAGACATCATCATCATCGCGCCGACCATCACGGTTGAACGCGCGTTTCCAAGTGGTGGCAGTTTGCCAAATGCACCAACACTGCCTGCACCGCCGCCGACGATGACCGCGGCGGGCGCATCAAGCCCCGCCCCTACACAGGCTGGTACTGCGCCAATAGTCCGGTCATTCACAGCATCACCGGCGACCGTGTCGCCCGGCGGAGTGACGCGGCTCACCTGGGATGTGGTCGGCGCGGTCGGCATTGAAATTCAGGAAGTGGACGAGACAGGTACGCTCGGTTTGTTGTATATTCAACTGCCCGCGCAAGGCAGTATTCAAGTCGCGCTGCCTGCCAATACACGTGTGATCCGATATGTGCTGACAGCGCGCGGCACAGGCGGTGCATCGACCCAGGCGGATGTCATCGTGGCGGTCAGTTAACGTTAAGGACGGGCGCGACTCAGACCGCCCCAAAAAGCTAAAAACATAACACAAAGACACGAAGGTATTCTGATGACCCAAAACATTTTTTGGAACGCGCTGTACACGACCGGACTGGAACATCTGACATTGGACGGCTACGACTTGCTCATGCGCGCTGATGGCTTGGTGATTGGCAGTGAGAACGGCATCCCGTTTCGGGTGCGCTATCGTTTATCGACCGATGAACGTGGACATGTCGCCAGCCTGATGGTCAGCGATTTGACGGGGAACGCTGCCGATGTCTACCTGATAGCCAACGGTGAAGGCGCGTGGTTCGATAAGGTTGGCAAATCCGTTGTGGCGCTGGATGGCTGCATCGATGTCGATATTGCCGTGACGCCGTTCACGAATACACTGCCGATTCACCGCCTTAACCTGAGCGTGGGTGAAGCGCGTGATCTCGCCGTCGTGTATCTTCAGCCGACAGAAAATATGCGCGTCAGCCGCGTCAACCAGCGCTATACCTGCCTGAGCAAAACCGAGTCCGGCGCGGTTTATCGCTATCAACAAGCCGATTTTCAGGCGGATATCACCGTCGATGCACGCGGGATCGTCGTCGAATATCCGCGCTTGTTTCGGCGCGTATAACGATAACGGACACCCCGTTTTGTTTCAGGTATAGTATGCCCGCCTGTGTCGGTCGAAAACCGCCGCGCATAAAAGGCGATAAGATGCGGCTCATAATCGACATGCACCCACTCGATACCGCGTGCGCGCGCCGCTTGGAGCGCGGTTTGAACCAAGCGCACCCCAAGTTCGTGCCGTTGATAATCTGGATGCACGGGGGTATCCAAAATGGTAACGATCTAAGGGTGAAGCTCACATTTTCACCTGAATATCCTGCTCGGCACGTAATTGCCCGACACGCTGCCGTGCTGTATCCAATGACCGAACGACGTGCAGAGTGGCAGGCTGATTCCGGAAGGTGGCGTCAATGATCGCCGTCGCAATCGGGTTGCGCGTCACCACCACCACATATCCCAGACCATAGGACTGGGCGGCAACGACGGGCTTAATCAGCTCACGCGGATGACGGTTCGGAAACGGCAGCTTCAGATTCATATTCAGAATGCTGTCGACTCTGCCGCCGTTGAGAATACCCATTGAGGCGGTTTCGTTGACGGTAATAATGTAATCCAGCACGCCTATCCAGCCCTCGAACTCCCAGCGCACGACCGTTTGCTCCGGGTTATCCCACTGCAAGTGAACGCGCATGATGCAGCCCTTTGATGGATTAATACCTGCGCCAATTGTATGGCTAGGTCATCAGCGTGAAGACCACGAACAGCGCCTAAATGCAAGAAACGGTGTCAAAGGCGAGAAAACCTAACGACACAGCCCTCACCCTGACCTCACTCATTTCCCCCGCGCGTGCGCATCCATCACACACACGGCGGTCATCGCGACAATGTCTTCCACATCGTCGCCCGCCTGCAAGACATGTACAGGCGCACCGACGCCGAGCAAAATCGGACCAATGGTTTCTGCGCCGCCCAAACGCGCCAACAGTTTATAGGCGACATTGGCAGAACCGAGATCGGGAAAGACCAGAACATTCGCATCTTTGACACGGCTGAACGGATAGCGCGATTCGATCAGTTCGGGCACGACGGCGACATCGGCTTGCATTTCGCCGTCGATCTCTAATTCGGGGCGGCGCGCCCGCACGATTTCGACGGCTTGCTGAACTTTCTTGCTGGTCGGGTGCGGCGTCGAACCAAAATTCGAGAACGACAACATGGCGACTTTGGGTTCGAGTTCGAGCGTGCGCGCAAAATCTGCCGCCAAAATTGCGATCTCCGCCAGCGTGTGCGCGTCCGGGTCGATATTGACGGTCGCATCGGTGAACAAATACACCCGCCCTTTAACGATCACCAGATAAACCCCGCTCGCGTGCGCGACGCCTTCGCGGGTGTGAAACAATTGCAGCGCCGGGCGCACCACGTCGGGATATTCATACGTCAAACCGCTCAGGAAAGCGTCGGCGTCATTCATATAGACCATCATGCCGCCGAAATAATTACGGTCGCGCAGCAGCGTCCGCGATCGCGCCCAACTGACGCCGCTTCGCTGACGCAGTTTATAAAATTCGGGCGCGTAACGCGCGCGCCACAGCTCATCGTACGGATCGACGATTTCGGGCGAGAAGCGTGTCAAACCGAGTTCTTCAATCGTGGCGCGGATTTTATCCGGGCGACCGAGCAGTATCGGCGTCGCCAAACCGTCTTCTTGTGCCAACGCCGCCGCGCGAATGATCTTGCTCTCTTCGCCTTCGGCATACACGACGCGTTTTGTCCCGCTGCTTTTGGCTTTATTGATGATGAAACTGCGGACTTGCTGACCAATGCCCTGACGGCTGATCAGTTCATCACGGTACGCGGCGAGATCGATATGTTTGCGCGCCATACCGGTGTCCATCGCGGCTTTGGCGACGGCGGGCGCGACGTACAACAGCACGCGCGGATCGAGCGGCTTCGGCACGAGATAATCGCGCCCAAAGCGCAGCGCGGGCAGGTTGTAAGCGTTGAGCACGCTGTCTGGCACATCTTCAAGTGCTAAATCTGCGATGGCTTGCGAGGCGGCTTCTTTCATCGCCTCGTTGATTTGATGCGCGTACACATCGAGCGCGCCGCGAAAAATGAACGGAAACCCTAACACGTTGTTGATCTGGTTGGGAAAATCGCTGCGCCCCGTGGCGATCAGTGCATCGGGGCGGGCGGCGCGGGCTACATCCGGCATAATCTCTGGCGTCGGGTTTGCCAGCGCAAAGATGATCGGCTCGTCCGCCATCAGCTTGATCATGTCGGCGGTCAGAATATTCGCCGCCGATAAACCGAGGAACATATCCGCGCCGACCAGCGCATCGCTCAGTGTGCGCGCGCCTGTGTCACGGGCGAAACGGGCTTTGTAGTCATCCATGCCTTTTTCGCGTCCGACATACACCACGCCGTCGATATCCACCATCATGATATGCTCGCGGCGCACGCCCATATTGACATAAAACTCACCCGTCGCAATGCCCGCCGCGCCCGCGCCGACGATCACCAGCTTAAGCTCTTCGATCTTTTTGCCCGTCAGCCGCAGCGCATTCTTAAGTGCTGCGCCTGTGATGATCGCCGTTCCGTGCTGGTCATCGTGAAAGACGGGAATATCGAGTTCGGCGCGTAACCGCGCTTCGATTTCGAAACATTCTGGTGCTTTGATGTCCTCCAGATTGATGCCGCCGAACGTTGGGGCGACGGCGCGACAGAACGCGATCACTTCGTCGGCGGTCGGCGCGTTGATCTCCAGATCGAACACATCGATATCGGCGAATTTCTTGAACAGCACACCTTTGCCTTCCATGACGGGTTTGCCCGCCAGCGCGCCACGATCGCCCAAACCCAGAATCGCCGTGCCGTTGCTGATGACCGCGACCAGATTGCGTTTGGCGGTCAGTTCATACGCGGTAAGCGGATCGTTGGCGATCTCCAGGACGGCTTCTGCGACGCCCGGTGTATATGCCAGTGACAGATCGCGCTGTGTCTGTAATGGTTTGCTTGGTACGACTTCAATTTTGCCCGCGCGCCCCTTGCGGTGATAGTCGAGTACGTCTTGTTTGGTAATCGTCATAAATACCTCGAAAAAATTTGTGAAGACGCCCTGATTGTAAACCCTGCCCGAATGCGCGCGATACCCTGCATGTGTATCTTACAAACTCACCTTACGCAGATTGCCCTCATCCTAAATTCTTCTCCCTCAGGGAGAAGGGCTTCCGCTATCGCGACGGTTTTTCACCCCTCAACCCTGAGGGAGAGCGGCAGGGGGTGAGGGCTGAATACGAGGGGCTTGCGTAAGGTGAGTTACAAACATAACGAACCTGGCAGCGTTTGTGAATTTGTCCCAAATTCGCCGCTAAAGTATATCAATTGGCTGGCATACATAGGTCGAATAGACTATCATTTTAGTTAATGTCAAGTTTGTATTTGTTTACCTGATCAATCAGGGTTGAGGGTATTTTCGATGAGTCACTACTTTAGTCGGGACGACCACGCCGTACTCGCGGGCGACGATGAGGCAGCACGCCACGCCGTCCACATCAAAATGACCGCGCTGCATTCCACGCTGCACCGTCGTATCCGCGAACGCAACTGGGATTTACACCCCCATTGGGAAAAAGCCCGCATGATTACGACCGCGTCTGACGCGTGCCGCAGCGATATTCAAGGCTTCGCCGCGCCGTTTTTGCGCTCGCGCGATCATGCTGCCAACGTCGAACGTTTGATGGGGCGCGATTATGCCGCCGCTGCCACCGAAACCGATGCTTTTCGTCATCCCGTCATCGAACTGCGCTTAACTGCCGATTTTCTGGTGCTGGAATTCATCCTCAATCCGGCGGCGTGGTGGGATCAACGCAATTTGATCGGCAAACTCTCGCTTGACCGTCATCGGCATGATTTGCGCGCGCGTCTGGCGCGCATGGGCGACGATTTCTCTTTCGGCTTCTGGGATGGCTGCGATCTTAGCGACACGCACCTGACCACGCGCCAACTCTTGCGCGGTCGTGTATTGGAAGACTGGATGAGTACATTCTCTGACGGACAAGACTGGCTGCGAGTCGGCGTGTGGTATCAACCAGAAAACGACGCACTCTCCACCGACAATATCGCCGCTGAACTGATGACGCGGACGACGGCGTTGTTCGAGCTGTATAAATTCGCGCTGTGGACGAGCAATAACAATTTTCAAAATTTTTATCCTCAGGCAACTGTAGCGACGAGCGCGCGCGATAAAAATCATTAGACGTTCCAATCTGGCGCAGCGCTTGCTCACATCGCTGGTGCTGCTGCCAATTATCATCGGCGCGACGTTGATCGGCGGCGTGCCGTTCGGCGTGATGGGCATCATTACAGCCGTGATCGCGCTGCTCGAACTCCGTCGCATCGTCAATCGCTGGCGCGGTATTTTTGTTGTGTCGCCGCCGCTGCGTGTGCTGCTGCCGTTCTATATTCTTTTGCCCGCATTCGGCATCTTCTATCTGCGGCTCGTTGTGCCCGATGGCTTGACATGGATCGCGCTCGTGTTCGCGCTGACATGGGGCACCGATACGTTCGCGTATATCGGTGGGCGCTTGTGGGGCAAAACCCTGCTTGCGCCGAAAATCTCTCCAAAAAAGACCGTCGAGGGGGCGATTACAGGCGTGATCGGTGCGTTCTTCATTGGGCTGATCGTATTGCTGATCACCGAAAAATTTGCGCCCGTCTTTTTGATCCTGCTTATCGGCGCGCCGATTGCTGCCATCATCGGTGATCTGGTCGAGTCGGCGCTCAAACGCGCCGCTGATGTAGAAGAATCGCATTTGCCCGGCTTGAATCTATTTCCCGGTCATGGCGGCGTGCTGGATCGAATCGACTCGTTGATCTTCGTTGCGACTGTGTGTGCGTTGTTTATTTTTTATATCGTTTTGTGATGTGCTCGCATCCCCCAAAATGACCATTACAATCTAACTTGTGCGATCCGCTACAATAACGGTACAGTTATACAGAAACCAATCTGCATGGAGAATCGCGCATATGCCCAATATGCCCGCTAAAGACGACTCACCCAATCGTGAAGAACTGCTGCATCTGGCGATTGCCGCCGCCCGCGCGAATAACCACGACGGCGCGCGCGTTATGTTCAATCGCGTGTTGAGCGAAGACCGCAAGAACGAACGCGCCCTGATGTGGATGGCGAAGCTGGCAGAAGGCAAAGTCGAACGCAAACAATGGTTGACCAAAGTCTTGGAAGTCAACCCGAACAACGATACCGCCCGTTCGGCACTGCGAAAAATGGATTATCGCACCAGCGCCAGCGATAACCGCACGCTGTTAATCTTTGGTGTGGTCGCCGGAATCATGATCGTGCTGGCGATTGTTTTGTTCCTGGGCTTGTTCGTGCTGCCAGGATCAAACAGCTAATGCTTGCACTCAGCGCGTGTCAGGGTGGAGCATTTTTCCACCCGCGCATGACATCATCCGTGAAATTTCACGCGAAGGAGTAACCGACTTGTCGAGCAATGGTCCCGATGTACAAGAACGTTTACGCGAAGGTGTTGAAGCCGCACGCCGTGGCGATCGCGTCACCGCGCGTCGTCTGCTTCAACAAGTCTTGATCATCGACCGCGACAATGAAGTCGCGTTGATGTGGATGGCGTCGGCGGTTGATACGCTGGCGGAACGGCGCGCGTTTCTCGAACGCGCCTTGAAGCTCAACCCCGAAAACGCGCGTGCGCGCGAAGCATTGCAGCGCATGGGTGTGAATGTCGGCGGTGACGCGGGCGGCGATATACCGCTGCGTGCGCCCGCCGAACGCCGCGCCGATGGTAAAAGCGGCAGCAACCTGTATTTGATCGCTGCGCTTGGCGTCGCGCTGGTCACCGCCGTCGTCGTTATCGTCGCGGTGCTGAGCAGTCGCCAGCAAACGACCACAACGCTCAACCCACAGCAAGCCGCCGACGCAACGTTTCTGGCAATTCTCGCGCCGACACAAGACCAATCGGCTGAAGTGGTTCAGGGACCGCCGCCGACCGAAACGCCGTTTATCGGTGTGATCGTCACGCTCGACACCAATCAAGAAGATTTCCCGCCGACTTTCACGCCGACCGATACGCCTCGACCAGCGCCAACGCTGACGCCGACAGCGACATCGGTTCCACCGAGCGCATACGAGGTCTTATTGACCACGCTCAGCGATGATGTCTCGACATCCGGCTTATCTCGCGCGTTCGCGGATGCATCGCGTTTACGCCGGATCGGGAATGCGGTCGATGGTTATGATGACGCCACCATCTCACCCGATGGCACACAGGTAGTATTTGTACGCAGCACGCGCGCCGAAGGGGCGGGTGACGATGCACCGATCACGCCGCAGTTGTTCGCTGCACCCATCGCACGATTGGATGACGCCGTTGCGATCACCAATCTGGGCGGTAACACACTTTCATCGCCGTCATTTTCACCCGATGGCACGTTGATCGTCTTCACGAGCAATCAGGACGGCGATAACGAAATCTGGTTTATGAATGCAGATGGCTCCAGTGTGCGCCAGTTGACGACCAATACTGAAAACGACTCGTCGCCTGTATTTTCGCCGGATGGTACGCGCATCGCTTATGCATCGGATGCACTTTCGCCCGGTTTCAGCGAAATTTACGAGTACAATCTCGAAACCGACTCGACAATTCGACTGACAGACGAAGCAGGCGAAAATTATGCGCCTGCCTATTCGCCAGATGGGACGCGCATCGCTTTTATCAGCACGCGCGGCGCAGATGGCGATATTTACATCATGGATTCGAATGGTCAGCGCAAAGTACTGCTCACGCTCGATGATGACGGCGCTGAGGACAGTGCGCCCGTATTTACGCCCGATGGCGAGTATATCGCGTTCGTTTCCAATCGCGGCGAAGACACAAGTTTGTTCGGCGTGTACTTGTTCAATATCCGCACGGGCGGCATCGAGCAAATTTTTGACGGCACAGAAGGCGTGCAGACGCTCGCATTCTTTCCAATCACGAGGTAAACGAGTTGGGTACCAACGACATCAACGAACTACTACGACGGGGCATTGAAGCAGCGCGCGCGGGCAACCGAGTCATGGCGCGCGATCTGCTGCAACAAGTCGTCGAAGACGACGACAAGAACGAAAAAGCGTGGTTCTGGCTGGCGTCCGTCGTCGAAACAGATGATGAACGCCGTGTATGCCTGAGCAACGTCCTGCACATCAACCCGAACAACGAAAAAGCGCGCCAGGCGATGGATGCGCTGGAAGTTAAAGCGCGCAAGCAAGTCAACGAAGAAGAAGTGATACCGGGCATCACGCGCCGCCAATTGACCTTGATCTTAGGCGGCGGCATTTTGGTGATTTTGGTCATCGTTGTTGCGTTCGCGGCGATTGCGATCACGAGTGGCAATAATGCGGCGCAAGCCAATACGCTGGGGACGCGCGTCGTCGTTGAGCTTCAAGGGTCGCAGACCGCTTTCGCTGCAACGTCTACACAAGCGATCATCGCTGGAACCGCAACGATGCGCGCAATTGCCACCGAAACGCTCACGCCGACGCCAACGTCGAATATTCCGACGCTGCCGCCAACATGGACGCCAGAACCGACAGAAACGGGCATCCCAACCATCGCCGCGTTAGCGCCTATCACCGGGTTGAACGGGTTTATTGCCGCATCAAGCGGGCGCGATGTGCAAAACGTCGGTTATTTACCGATCGGCTACTTCAACCTGGAACAAGGCGGCACCTTTGTCACCATCCCCGACAAATTGGGACGCGATGTCAGCTTTACACCCAATGGGCAGCGTGTGGTGTTCGCGCGCTATGACCCGCTCTTGTTCAGCAGCGTTTTAGAGACGATCAACCTGAACGGCACTGATTCTGTGGCAATCAACACCGCTGAGGGTGGCTTGACGATTTTGGATCCGCAGCAGCCCGTATACAGCGAAAATGGACAATTGATCGCGTTCGTCGCGGGTTCGCAAGGGATGACCAACCAGGTGTTCCTGTACAACATGCTCGATCAAAGTGTCCGCCAACTGACGGATAACGATTCCGACTTCAGCTACCCAGCGTTTTCGCCCGATGGCACGCGCCTTGCGGTCATTCGCGATGATGTGAACAGCGCGACTCCCGGCGCGGATATCGTCTTGATCGATGTCAATACAGGCGGGCAAATTCCGGTATCGAACGATAAAGGCTCGTTCATCGAAACCATGCCGCGCTGGCGCGATAGCAATACGATTGTGTATTCGGTTGCCGCATCGACCGACGCCGAAAATTTCGATATTTTCTACCGCTCGGCGGATGGCACTGGTTCGCCGCTGCCGCTGGTACGCGATACAGGTGCGGAACTGTACGCGGTTATCAGCCCGGATAGCCAGTATATGGCATTCGCCAGCGACCGAACTGGCGCATGGGATATTTACGTCTATAATTTCAATGACCAGTCGGTCATGCAATTGACACAATCGGCACAACCCGATTATCCGTCCGATTGGTGGCAGCCTTAAAAGCACTAGTAAGCATGCAAAAACGCAAAACCTCACCCTGGCAACTTACGGTTGTTGGGGTGAGCGAAGCAAAACGGGGTGAGGTTTTGTGCGGCATCCAACCCGTTTGGTTTTTGCACATGCCGCCGCTTATCGAGATTTCTCATGACTTCTTTTGGCGATTTGATCCGCTCGATGGAATGGCAGGGAGCAGCCCGCTTGACTGATGTCCGCGCATCTTCACCCATTTCCGATAAACTCAGCCTTGAACGCGGCTTCGATGACTATTACCGCGCGGGTCTTGACTCGTTCCTCATGGGTGATACACAGTACGCGCACGAATTATGGCGCGATGCCGCGACGGTCGATCCGTATCAGGAAAAAGTGTGGGTAGCACTACTGCGCGTGCTGGAAAACGACGAAGACCGCCGCGTGTGCCTCGATAATATTCTCGCCATCAACCCCGGCAACGGCACTGCGCGCCGTGAACTCGATGCGATCATCCGCGCCCATGAACGCGCCGCTAAACATCGTAAACTGCCGCTCGCCATTCGTTTTGTGTTGGCGCTGGTGCGCGGCATGTGGATTGGCATGCTGGCGTCCGCGATTGGCATCGGCATCAGCGCGATGCTCTACGGTGGTTTTACGCCAACGCCTTGATTTTGGCGATGAGTTCGCTGGTGCTGTGACTCGGCAAATAGTCGATCAGGTCGATGTGTCCGCCATAGGCTGCCACCGTCGCCCTTTCCGGCAGCGGCTTATCACGATAATCCCCACCTTTGACGTAAATATCCGGCTGTAACGCGCTGATCAAATCGTCCGCCGTGTCATTTTCAAAAATGATGACCGCGCTTACGACGATCAACGCCGCCAACAGGCGCGCGCGTTCCAACGCTGGCACCAGCGGACGCCCCACCCCTTTAAGCCGCGTCGTGCTGGCATCTCCATTGATGCCAATATACAGCGCGCCACCGAGCGCGCGCGCTTTTTCGAGATAATCCAGGTGTCCGATATGAAGCAGGTCAAAATGTCCGTTGGTAAACACCAAAGTCTCGTTTTGTGCGCGCAGTGTGGCACGGCGCATCATCGCTTCGGGGAGCGTCAATAGTTCACCCACGATTGTTTCGCCTCTTCATCGTTATAGTGACGATCCGTCCGGTTGACCAACCGTGACACTCCCCATGCCTAAAGGCAGGGGCTTCCAAACAACGCTTGAGCCTAACCGCACTCTACGTTAGCGTTTGCGGACGTGTCCCATCCGGCTTTTGCTAAAATATTGATGGCTGCATTGTGGTC
>Ga0163155_10001043_pt1 | contig 33962 bp, 35 predicted proteins | sample OliLakLV19SP4G1_FD_148611 | JGI IMG/M metagenome (GOLD analysis project Ga0163155, IMG submission 148611) | Freshwater microbial mat bacterial communities from Lake Vanda, McMurdo Dry Valleys, Antarctica - Oligotrophic Lake LV.19.SP4.G1 | ecosystem: Environmental > Aquatic > Freshwater > Lake >... | reverse complement strand
ATTTCGGGCTCCGGCGGCGGCTCCGGCAGCGGCGGCGACGGCGACGGCTCCGGCTACAGCTAAAATCGCGGTGTATGGATCTGTAAAATCGCAGTTGTGGATCTGTAAAATCGCAGGAGGTAATTTATGGAAGCAAAATTTTCAGAATTGTTGTGGAAAACGATAGTACGAGTGGAGTCAACAGAAGAGAAGATCAGTTTTTTTACGGAGACGGGCGAGTATCGGCTATCTCATTTTCAAGGTTGCTGCGAGAGCGTTGATTTTGATTTTTTTCCAAAGGCGGAATCATGAAAACACTACTAGCACTACTACTACTACTACTCGCAGCGCAACCAACCTCGGCATGCGAGCTGGACGATGAGGATATTCAGGAACTTGAAATTGTGTTGGAGGGTGTAGAATGAACGACACTATCGAACTAACTGAAGTAGTTCCAGATCGCAGTCTGCTACCAGATCGCAGTCTGCTACCAGATCGCAGTCTGCTACGCAGTCTATTACGCAGTCTATTACGCAGTCTATTCAAGCTTGCAGCGTTGGTTATTGTTGCGTGGTTAGGCTATCTCGGCAGTCAAACTGTAATAACACAAACAAAAAACTACTATCAGCGAGCGCTAGACTACGTAATCAGTCAGGTTACACACATAGAAGTAGTACGCGAGTATGTGGAGATAAGGTCAGAGACGCTACCCTTAGATCAGCTCGTCGAGCGCGCTGCTAAAAAACACGGAGTACCAGCACTGTTGATGCGTGCGTTGATAGTGCAGGAGTCAGGTCGAGGTTTGCGCACAGATAGGGTGAGATACGAGCCGCACTTGCAAAAGAGATTCAAGCGTGAAAGTTGGCAGACTGACATGGAGTTTCAGGGGTTATCTAGCAGTTGGGGACTGGGGCAGATTATTTACGGATTCTGGAAAGACTTTTGCAAGCTAGATAGCTACGCAGATCTGTTAGATCCAGCGCGGAATCTTGATTGCAGCGCGTCGATCATTCGCGATTGCTTGAATCGCAGGAAGGCAGTGAGTAATAAAGTAATGCGTTTTCGGCAGTGTCTGAAGGAGTATAATGGAGGTGAGGAGTACGCAGGGCAGGTCGAGGCGCATCTTGTCGAGTTGGTGTTAGGGGAGATGTTGGGATCAGAAGAATAATCTGCATTAATAACAACGCTACGAGTACGCACAAGAAGAATAAAAACAAAAGGAGCAAAATGGCTAACAGTCGTCGACACGCAGGTGTATACGAGCGCGCACAAGCAAGTGATTACGTACGTAAACAAAAGTACGACAAGATATCATTTACGGATATTCTGCTGATGTTTGTTGCAGGGTCTTTATTTGCGGGTTTAGTGTGGTTTCTAGTTTATCTAATAGAGAGGGAATAGAATGATCAAAGAACAATCTGACATGAAGGGTGACTTACACGAGTCGTATAGAATAGTACGAGACGCTGGTAGGCTTGAAGAGCGCCAGCGCGTTTTAGGAGAACTTGCGCTGATGTTAATAGGCTCACCGAAGCCGGGAGACATGCACTACTACATGGGTTTCAATAAAGGGTTAACAGAGCTACGCGTAAAGATTGAGAATCCCCGAGAGGCGAGCGCAGTCGGAGACGAGCTTTTGAATCTAGCGAAACGGGCTATCTCGCGTGAGCAAATTTGAGCACTTCCGAATGCAGTTTGGCGTTTGAGCAATAGAACGATGGAAATCTATGGATAGCGTACTCTACACACGAATCGTAAACATAGCAGAAGACATTAAGGAAGTAACAATTCTTTATGAATCGAACAATAAGCTTTATGTATCTTACGTTATAAGTAGTCCGAGGGGCGCGAGTGGACATTTCAGGCGCGCGAAGATCCAGGACCATTACTTAGCGACACTCGCGCTAGTTGAGCAAACGAGCGTAACGATTGCACGTAATTGGATATAGTCTAGGCGTTGGGCGCGCTTGGCTCGCGCTAGTTGAGCAAACGAGCGTAACGATTGCACACTGAAACAAAAACTATGCTTTATAAATCTATATCACCCTTCGATTATGAAGGTTACGAACCAGACGCCAGCGTTACCGGGGAGAAGGCGTTACTAGCTGAGCTTTTGATGCAAGCCGTAAGAGATATCATTGATGCAGATGTTGGTAAGAGTTCCGGGTCCGACTATCAACGACGGCTGGCGCAGGAGTGGATCTATGACGATAGCGAAAACAGCGACACTGGCTTTACGTTCGTGCAGTGTTGTGATTGGTTGGGGCTAGACGCGCGCACCGTGAGGCGGGCTATTAGGGAGTGTTTGAGTAAGGAGTCATTCCGGGGGCATATCGAGCGAGGCAGTAGGCTTAATTCTTACTGCATCGCTTGGCGTAAAAGAATCTGGCGGGATAATGAACTACCCGAGTCCGGGCCTGAGTCCGGGCCTGAGCCTGAGCCTGGGCCTGAGCCTGAGTCTGAGTCCGAGTCCGAGTCCGGGCCTGAGTCCGGGCCTGAGCCTGAGTCTGAGTCCGGGCCTGAGTCCGGGCCTGAGCCTGAGCCGCCGATTCGTTTAGCCCGGCAACCGTAAAACCCGCACGCGCTCTTCCCCCATTCTTTTACGCACCCCAAACCGTGTCTGAATAGCCGCTCGAACTGTTGTGAGTTTTACACCGTGCTGTCTAGCGATAGTCGAGCAAATATCGCGCACCACAGCATCGCTAGCCATGATTTCTGACTTTACGGACAGCATACTACAGGCTTCATAAGCCTTGAAAGCTTGCAAGAAGTGTTCCGCGATGTCATCAATAAAATCCTCTGGGGTTTTCGACTCGATATAGTCCCGCATCTCCCGCCAAGCGCTCTCGGATGCTGTATATTTGCATTCGGCGAGATGAATCATCTCGGCGAGGCATTGCATTTGCCAATCTTTTACGCGCTCCTTGTCCCACCCCGCGTACGCATATTGAATGTTAACTACTTCGAGGATCAGAAACCTTCGATTCCCCGTCGAATCGCGCAAAAGCTGCTCTGCATTCGCGCTTGAGATAAAACTACAGCGGTTAAGCCTCATTTTTGAGTCTCTATCGTATGGAGCCCGCACGTTGCTATCCGGGGATGTGATTAAATCTTTCAGTGTCGAGACTTCTGTTCTACTTGTCTTATCAAACTCGCTGATTTTCATAACAAGCCCGCGATTTAGGCTTAAGTATGTGTCTTTATCGTCCCCCACAACGTTCAAGCTTACGCAGAATTGACACAATCCGCCGACGAGCATGTTTGTCCAAGTGTCTTTTCCGACACCCTGACCGCCCTGTAGCACTAAAATCCTGTTTTGTATCATGGGGTCATATAACCGCTGAAAAACAAGTCCACACCATTCTTTTAAGAGTTCTGAGAACGATGCTACAGAAACTCCGGCGCTTTTACGTAGTGTCATGAGATAAGCCATCGCCGAGATTCGGTCTTCTCCGTCCCACGGCGGAATATCAACCAAGAATTCAGGCTCTTTCATAAACTGGTACTGGGCGAAGTGATAAGCAACATCCCCTACTTTAAATTTTACATCTGAAGACTCGTTTCTGTACAAAGCTTCAGACTTTACGCGGTCTAGTTCATTGATTGCCGGATTCCAAAGCCCGCTGGATGTTTCCTTACACATCAATTTTTCAGCGAAGATGCATTTACGCGGATTGTCGAACACCGTATCGAACAGTGCATAATAGTCGAACCGCGACGCGGTTTTTGAATTCTTACGGGCCTCTACAACCGCCGACTTTGCAAGTATTTCCGCAGGATTCCCACCATTTTGCACCCAATCTGTAACGTCACCATGGTCCGGTACTCCGTCCGGCACAAAAACCCGCAGCTCTTTTACGTGCCCAGCCAATTTCCGACTAACGAGCGAGACTCTTTTACGTCCTGGGTCGTCATTGTCCGGGATCAGGATTACGGTCTTCCCTTCCAGCTGTTTCGTGTGTAAATCGAGCCAAGAACCGGCGCCCGAATGGCTAGTAGTACCGACCAAACCCGCAGAAATGAGCGTTTCCGCGTCTTTTTCGCCTTCGCAGAGATATACTAGGTCGGCTGCGAGCACAGAAGACAGGTTGTAGAGCGGGACAACCATCCCCGCGAGCTTCGGGATCCATTGCCCCCGCTCGAAACGCTCGAACCACATCTTTTTGTTTGGGAGTTTGACCTTACGGCATAGGACATTGCCAACGATGTCTTTGTAGACGTAGTATTTTGTGCCTTCCGCAAGCCCGCGCCCTATCGACAACGGTCGGGATACGTTTCCCGGTATTGTAGTGTCAATTAGCCCGCGACTTTGGAGTTCTTTTTTTACGAGCTTCCAGTCACACCCCGCGAAGCAATTTAGGATGATTTCTCCAGAGTGTGACTCCGTAAGGCTCAAGGATGCCGAAGCATCGTCGTGGCAGGGGCACTTGCAGAGGTATCCGGTAGGAGTAGCGGCGGCGCCGCCTAGCGCGTGAGCGATGACTTCTAACCGCATAGATAGCACCTGATAACTAATGTTTACGAATGCTTACGGTACTACTTAATGCTTACGGTACTACTTAATGCTTACGGTACTACTTAATGCTTACGGTACTACTTAATGCTTACGGTACTACTTTGCGCTTGCGGATCTGAGCTTTTTGAGCATTCTCCTTATGTCAGCAGTCGCGAGGCCATATCTCGTGCAGATCGGTAATATGTATTTGTCCGGGAATCCGGTCCGACTCCAGCGTTGTACGGTTAGCGTGTGAACGTTAAAGTCCGCGCTTAGTTTGTTTACACCACCCGCGACATCCAGCATGTCTTGAAACGTTTTCATTTTCATACCCCCGAATCAAATGTTTACAAAAATCAACAATTAGCATTGACATAGTACGCACCGAGGAGATAACTTGTCTATAGAGTTTATGGAAAATTTACTAGACACTGATTCTACCCTAGCGGCTGCTGCCGCTATCCCACCCCTCTGGGAGCATCAGCGCCAGGCCATAGAGCGTGCAACGAATCGCTTTGCGCTGTTCTTTGATCCTGGTTGTGGAAAATCGCGCACAGTGATTGAAATCTGGCGTAAAGCTAACCCACTACCCGCAAAAACGATCATCTTCACCCCCCTGAACGTCTGTCGCAACTGGGAAAACGAGCTAAAGCTTTACGCGGGCTGCGATTATTCGGTTTACGTGGTTGCAGGGCAGAGCCGCGTAAAGAAAATCGCTATGCTAACAGCGTTCGTAAGTCACACTGGGCCAATGCCAGCATTTTTGATTTGCAATATTGAGACTTTACGCAAATTGGAGTACCGGCACTATCTTACAGCTTCTAAATCGTCATTCTTAATACTAGACGAATCGCATAATTTCAAAAGCCCGGACTCCCACCAAACCAAGGGTCTGTTAGTCCTGATCAGGCTTACAAAGCCCACACGCCTATACTTGCTTACGGGTACCCCCTGCCCGCAGGGGGAGATAGATCTTTATACTACGTTTCTGCTACTCGGCAAAGTAACCGAAAATTTTTTCATGTGGCGCAAACGTTATTTTAACGACAAGAACGAAGCGCGAAGGGGTGGTAAAAATTACTGGCCGGAGTACGTGGTTACGCCCGCCGGGAAAGCCCAGTTGCGGGATCTCTTGCAAGAATGCAGTATGTCGGCGAAAAAAGATCTAGTACTCGATTTGCCGGAGCTTGTGCGTACGAATCTTTACGCCGAGATGTCCCCTGCGCAGAAAAAATGTTACGAGTCGATGAAAGAGTATTTGTTTGCAATCGATCATGAAGGTAACGAGCTAAACGCCACGAACATGCTTACGCGCACACTGCGTTTGCAGCAAATACTTGCGGGATTCCTGGGAGACGTTGAGATTTCTCATGAAGTGCGAGTCGGGGGCCTCGGGTGGCGTGTACAGCGCAATAATCGGCTAGTGGCACTGGGCGATGCGATTGCGCTTATGGACGGTGCGCAGTTTATTGTGTGGACTATTTTTAAAGCGACTTACGGACAGATTGGAAAATTACTTTCGGACAAAAACATCTCGTTTGGTTTACTGACCGGAGAACAAACAGCGCAAGAGAGATTCCGAAACATGGAGGATTTCCAGGCCGGTAAGCTTAGAGCGCTCGTGGCGCATCCGCGCGCGGGGGGAGTCGGAGTCAACCTCACCGCTGCGAGTTTTAGTGTCCATTATACAAGATCGTATAATCTCGTCGATGACCTGCAATCCGAAGCCAGAAGCTATCGTGGTGGTAGCGAACGACATAAGCGCATCACGCGGATTGATATTATTACGCCGGAAACGGTCGATGAGGACATTGCGGAAGCTTTGCGAGCGAAGAAGAGTGTGCAGGACTTTATTTTAGTACTTAAGGCACAGCATGGGAAATGAGCCAGAAGACAAGACCAGAAAAAATCTGAAGCTTGAAGAATTCATACAAATGCTAGATAGACACAACTGGTTCTACGTGCGCAGCGATGACAACGAAGTTTACCGGAAGGGATTTCTTGAAGATCAGAGACTTATATCACTATCTAGATTTCTCGATGGGGAATTCCTGAAAGCCTACAAAGAAAAAGAAAGCCAAGTATTTGGCTACAAAACAGATAAGGGTAATTTATGAGCATACGAGACGATGAATTGCCGCAAGAGCTAGCGACGGACTGGGGAACACCTGACAATGACACGCCACCCGAAGCTCCCGCCGACTTGGCAGCCGCCACCAAGCTGGCCGCTGAGCTGAAAGAGGAGATCACCGGCATCGCGCTTACGCTTAAGCAAAAAGAAGACAAGCTTCAGGACGTAAGACAAGAGCTGCTAGCTGCTTTGGAATTTATGGGCATTGAGAGTATTCGGGCGCATGGGTACTTATTCCACAAAGAAGAAAAAACATCTGTGACCACGCCGAAGACCACCGAGCAAAAGCAAGAGCTGTTCGAGTACTTGAAAGAGAAGGGTTTGTATTGGGAGATGGTTTCCGTAAACTCGCAAACACTAAATGCGCTCTACCATTCTTTGTCTACGCAGGCTGAGGAAGAAGGGATCCTGGCGTTTAAGTTGCCAGGGGTCCCAGATCCCACGACGTATACGAATCTGAAGATGAGGAGATCGTAATATGTACGATCCTTTGTAAGCGACTAACAACAAGGAATATATGACCGACAAAATGCTAGAAGAGATTAAGAGAAAAGTATCCGCTGCCGCTGCCGCTGCCGCTGCTGCCGCTGCCGCTGCCGCCGCCAAGCTGGAGGCGGTACCCGTGCAAGTACCTGCTGTACCTGCTGTACCTGCTGTACCTGCCCTCCCACCCCCAGCGCTCGTTGATGATATTAACTGGGGTGCGATTGAAAACATAGACTCCAGCGATTTGCTGATTCCCAAGATTTTTCATCAGCAGCCACTATCGAAGTTCGTTCAGGATGGACTTGCCAGGCCAGGGGATTTTTGTGACTCGTTTACGGGGAAGATACTGGCTTCGAAGGACGAGAAACTTGAGCTGATTATTTTCGGACTATTTAAGAATATGATCGTTAGTAAATTTAACCCTAAAACGCAGCAGTTTGATCTAGAAAAGGTGATTCCCATTACTCCGCAGAATGCATACGAGATGAGTCAGAGGGAGTATTTTCAAGAAAGGGGTGGGGAGACTTATAAGAACAACTTAGCCCATAACTTTTACTGTCTAATCCCGAGTCTTGTCGAGGAGCTTCCTTACGTTTTTACTCTTGCCGGATCGAAATGGAGGACGGCTAAGAAAGTTTGCACTCTGCTGGGAAAGCTTCAGAAACAGAGAAGGTCTGGAGCGAGCGTTGTGTTTGAGTTCTGTAGTAAATTCGTTCCGGGCAAGAAAGGTCCCTGGATCGATGTACTAGTAGACCAGGGCCGAGACTCTACGCGAGAAGAGCAGCTGGCCGTTCGTGACTGGTATCAAAGATCGAGGACAACTAAAATTGTAGCGGAAGATTCCCACGAAGGCGAAGCCTCCGGGGGCCCTGACAATTACGAGGGTTTCTAAGAGCTAGCTTTCGACAGTCGTTCCATAATGGTATAAGCGCATCATGGAGCAGAAATGTCCCTGCTATACTCCGCTGTTAACAAGGTTCATTAATTTTTTACTAGAAGGAACTAAACTTATGGCTATTGGTCAAGATGCATTGGATAAAATCGCGAGTGCTAAGGCTGCTTTGGAAGCTTTGGATTTACGGCTGGACGATGTGCGCAGCAATGTTGCAGCACTTAAGACTGAGATTCAGGCACTGAAAGATCAGCTTGCGGCTGGAAGCCCGGTTACCCCCGAGCAGCTGGAAGCAATTGTTGCTGGCCTTGGCGAGATCGAAAGCGCCGTCAGTGCCCGCGTAGAGGAAGCGGCTGAAGCGGCTGTTTAGTGTACTCCCGGATAGGCAGATAGATAGGCAGAACGATTTGTGTGTTAGTGTTCGTGTTTTCATAGATACATTCCTTGGCGTGGCGTAGGGTAAAACTTACGCCACGCTTTTTATGAACAAGGCAGCCATGCCCCCCACCGACAATCACAAATTCACACGCAGGGATATCAAGCTTGCCGAGAAGCTTTTCAGCGATGCTATCAAAAAGTACTTCGGCGAAATTTGGCGGATAAAGAGCGACGGGGAGTATCAAGGCTACTCGATAGAGTGTCGAAGTATGGTTTCGCTAGATCCTTGCATTTGGCGTTTATGCAACAGCGCTAGGGTCCAGGGCGCATTCCGCGCTGCTGGCCGGATAGAAACCAAAGACGTCGGCACCTGCCTAGTGTTCATACTCTTTACGAATCCCAAAAATGCAGAGCAAGGGGCGATACTAGTACAGTAACACGGGAAGCCCGCCGAACCGTCGAGATAAGTAGGATTGCAAGCGCCTTTTGTCGGCGTCGTAAAGGAAGCCCTGCATGACCATCATCCAAACAATGGTTCCATCCCAGAAGCCAGAGAATGTGTTGTCGCAGGCGCACCCCATGGTAAAGCGGGTGAACGTTTGCGCGCCTACTTCCTGCGCCAGATAGTCGGCGCCGCCGGTAGCCAGCGTAAAGTTGTTGGCCGATAGTTGCTGATGAGAGCCTGTTGAGCGGGAGATAAAGATAAACGGGTCCGAGGTTTTTGGTGCAACGGTCCCCGCCTGAGTGGAGTTGTACTGCGCTGAGCTGCCAATATCGGATACCCGACGATTGGCCCATACGTCAGTGCTGGTACTCTGCCTCCAACTGAGAATCGGATTTGCACTACCGTTTACGCCGCATCCTGCCATATAGGTAGCGGCAGCCGGGGTATCGTCGTTGGACTTTGCTACGCATACCATCGTAACCGGGAGGTTAGTCCCGCTAAGAGCAACGCCTAGCGCGGCGTTCAGCATGTAGTGCGAAGAGCCAGGCGTAAATGCCGCCCCATGATACGCCCCGCCCAAACCAGTGTTCGTTTTTACGGGGCGATTCCCCCCCGTCTGGGTCAAATGCCGAGCGTTGCCGGAGGTATCGTTCCATTGGTCGATGGCCGCCGCCGCGATGACAGCAGATAGGCTAGTGTCTTCGTAAAGCGCGGCAGGCTCAAGCGCAAGCGGGGTCCATGCAAGATCTATGCCAACAGTTACCCGGACATCTTGCAGTGCGTATTCGTAGTCATCCGGCATGACATTCAAACCAACTGTTCCACCCCAGCCTTTCCAAACGGGCTGGTTTGTAAACACGAAGCAGTAGCGAGGTACCCTAGCCAGCATCTTTACGACGTTGGCCGCAAAAATCGCCGGGGTATTGAAGTTATTGGCTGGTACTGCATAGTCAAACCCACTGCCAGGGGAGTCGAGGAACGTAGCAAGCCCGTGCTCATGTACCTGGCTGTAGTTGATGCTACCCATCCAGGGGACAGTAGGCGGGGTCTGTAGCGCCATGTCGGCATCGAATGCAGCATCGCTTTGGTTCGCGTAAGCTTCCTCATTGAAATTGACTAGCCTATTCGTGGGCCAGCAGGCATCGTGCATGCCGTCTTGGAACTTGGGTAGGAGGGAATAGTTATCAGCCGTCAGGGCTGCAAGATCAGCAACGTTTTTCAGTTGCTCGTAGCTAACCACCAGCACTACAACCTTTACACCTTCGGATTGGACGGCTTCCATTACCCGGTAGCCAAGTTCATAGTAGGCCGCCTGATATTGCGCGAAGGTGTAGGTAGAGGGCTGAGAAGTATACGAGAATATGGAGCCACTATATTGTTCGTTGTCTATGAGTAAGCCGCGCATGCCGGTTTCTTCTGCAAGCCGCGACATCATTCGGAAGTTGTTTACGTAAGCCTCGCAAGCTGCGCTATCAAAGACGTTTACCGCGCCTCCGGTAGCTGAATTGCAGCGAATGAAATTTTCCGTAAACCGCTCGAAGGGGCAGGCTATTAGGTTCGCTTTTGCGGTAGCAAATACCGAGTAGGGCGGGCTGTAGGGGTAGCAGATATTGTCATCGAAGTTTTTAGCCACTGCGCCGAAGGGATCTGTGTAACCGATCCTCAGCACGGTACCATCGAAAAAGCCCCCTGCTTCCATCTGTCGAATGCTTGCGCCTATCGTCGTGTCTTTACGAACGTTCCCAAACTGAATGATATACTGTTTAGTATTAGGGACCGACGCGCCGCTAGCGCCTGCGGAGCCTCCGTTGCCGGAGGTTCCGCCTGACAACGAGACTCCAAACAAGCCCATCTTAGCTACCGCTTCCTGGGGTAAATACTACTGTAGCAGTCGACGTTGGGCATATGACCGCGATGGAAGTATGCGCTGGCCGTCTCATCATGACCTGCGAACGAGCTAGCACTGGAGTACTAGTCCCGACTACCGCCGCGGCTGCGGAGGCCGCTGTCTTTATGTACACGTCATCAGGTCCAAGGTTTGTGACGAGGAGGTTCATATTGTCCACTCCTGGCGCCAGGCTTGCTGTGGGTAGTGGCACTACGGCTGCGCTGGACGTTGTTGTAGCGGAATGAGACACGCTAGCGCCCTCTGGAGTGACCTGTAGTACGTCAATCATACCGGACATTCTACTCGTAAAGTATGCGTGTTGCTAATCTTTACTGAGCTATAGCTAAGTGTTCTTTATGAGCACTGGTCAGATACCGCAGCTTACGTGCGGATCGTCTTTTACCATTTAAGGTTAAAACTAAGTGGTGTCCTGGCGCCCCACCTGCCGATAGCAGCAATAGCTAGACCAACAGTGCGGACAATTGGTGCGTATTCTGGCGGAATAATCCCGGTATCGATAAGCTTGTCAATTAAGTTAATCGCATCAGGGACGAAGGCTATTAGTAGTCCCCACATAGTCTTGCTAAGGATTGGCGACTTTGTTCTCTGTTCCATTGTTGTGCTCCCTAATCGTTATGTTATGCCCATCTTTGCTGCCAGCAGATAATTCAAACTTTGTTATAGCCAAGCTCATAATGATAAGCAGTAGCCCTAGCGTGGTCGCTAACACGATAGCGCTTTTGCGTGAACCATCCTCCCGCTTCTCTAGCATGGTAAACACTCTCCCCAAAGCACTGTCTACAGAATAGGCTAGCTTACCTGTGTTGATAGCAATGTCGTCAAGCTTGTAAAGATGCCCGCGAATCTCTTTTAGGATGTTTGCATGGTCTTGTAAAATTTGCGACTGAACCTCCAGCAAGGCTCTATGTTGAGACATCGTCGAATCTATACGTTCTATTGTGGTAAGATGTGAATGGAAAGCGCCATCCACTTGATCCTTATTCCTGTCACTCATACCTGCCCATTCGCTATTAGACATTCAGAAGATCAGGGCGATGGCCCAGTACTTGAGGCACGTAGTTTCTAGTTTCTTCGGACAAGAACTTTGCAACCTTATTCCATTCCTTGCTGCCCGCTTTTCGGACTGCTTTAAGGACGTTCGGTCTGCCTGTATTGTACGCCGCTAGCGCCAATTCCAATGAGCCCAGGGCCTTGTATTCATCGTTCAGGAGTTCTTTTGCTGCGCGCCTAGAATCCCCTTCGTGGTAAGGGTCCTTTAGCTTATACGCGGCGGCAGTAGCTGGCATGAACTGGTAAGGCCCTTCTGCCCCTACGGGACTCCGTAGATACTTTCCGTTCTTGCTTTCTACCCAACGAACGCCATCCAGGATTTTGTCATCTACTACATCACCCATTTTTTTTTTCTGCCCCCCTGTCGAGATCCGCTCTAAGATACTACTTACGTCAGGCTCCGGGGTCTGCTGCGCCACGGGTGATCCCATGGGCATAGGCCGATCTGCGTAAGCTGTCCAGGCTGGAGTAGCGTTTGCTAGCTTGCCGGGAGCTGGCGGGTGGCGTAATTCCTCCAGCGTAGGGAATGACTTCCTGGCGGTAACGTCCCTTTGCCGCGTGAAAGTGATCTTTCTGGGTGTGACCGGAGCGGGGGGCGCTTCTTCCTCGGGTATCTCTACCCCTGCCGCAATGGGTCCTGCTGCACCGCCGATAGTGCCGCTTTCCGCTAAGAGCTTCATTGCGCTGCTCATTAGGTTTTTTTCGTTAGCTACATTTTGCAAGTCCCTTGCAAACTTTGGGTCCAGGATTGCTTTAGTTAGCGTTTCCATGAACTGTTTTTGCGGAATCGCTTTTAGTCTCTTTGCGATAATAGAAGTAGCGAATCTTAAAACGGGACGCCCAGCAAAGAAGCTATTGCTAGCTATGCCGTAAATAGCGCCCAGTACTGAATTGTTCTGGATAGTATCAGAACCCCCCTTCATCTTGGCATTCTCTATCGAGAGCTGGCTGTTTTTGTCTTTAAAAATGTAATCAAAAGCTTTCATTTGCGAGTCCGTAAAGACTTGCGCTTTTCTTAAGTGCGGCTCCATCTCTAGCCACTTCGAAGCCAAAAGGGCATCCCTTACCCTGCCATCAAAGGTTGGCCCGCCCGGAAGCCTGGACTCTTCTATGCTTACATCTCCAGTGTTTTGATATACCTTTTCTTGTAAGTACTCTATAATCCCGCGACGCCAGCCTGCCAGCGCGTCCTTGTCGCCCTTTGATTTTAAATAATCAGTAGTGGATTTGACTTTCTTTCCAGTATCCTGGCCCGAGAATGCCTTTGCTACTGCTACCTTGGGATCCTCTACGTTCAGCCAAAAACTCGTTGCGCCCTTTTCTACTTCCGCCTGTGTGCGCTTTAAGTCGCCATACTTCGCATCTAGAAAAGCTTGCGCAGTTTCTACGTTCTTAAATTGTTCTCGTAGCTCAGGAACTTCTGTCAGAAATTCATTGTATTGATTAAGCCATGCTTCAGCTTTTTTTCTAGTGACTTTGTTATCTTTATCTAGAGCAAACCCACGGAATAGATCCGTAGCGTGTCGGTATAGCGGCTCCATTGCTGATTTGTGATCCATGCCCGCCAAGCGCGCAGCTTCTTTGTATTGTCGCACTCCTTCCCGCTGCCCGCTGCGGGCTCCTGGTTTAACGTACTTTCCAAGCACCGCAGAGTCTACGGTTGCGGGAGAACCGGAGTAATTGGTTTCTAGTACATCCTTGTTGGGGTTTCGCTTACCTTCGAAGATAGTGCCTTCGATTCTTCTTTCGCTGAGGGCAGTGCGTAAAGCTGCTAATTGCTCAGGGGCAAGCTGGCCGCTTTCTACGGCAGCCTCAAAGGAATCATCTATGCCCTTCTTGACTGCCCTTGCCACGGCGCCGGTCTGTCTGTCGGATGTTTCTATAACTTTAATCGCCTCGCTGCGCAGCGCTTGTAGGTCTTTTATGGTGCGGATGACTTTCGTAACAATCTGTTGCCCATTAAAAAGCTCCCCCAATGGTTGCTCTAGCCGCTTGGCTTGTGCGATTAGCGCGGCTAGCTCATTGGTAGGCTGCGCGCCTACTTCCCGAAAATAAGTAGCTTCAGCTTCCGTAACTGCTGATACGAGATGACTTTGATCTACTGGACTATCCCCGACCTTTTCGAATTCTCTTCCTACCGTTAGTCTTTGCGCGTCGCGCCCTTCTGCAACAACGCCCCTGGCCTGGCTCCCGCCTTCGATTGTGTCTATTTCTGGTGGTAGTCTGTCTACCCGCATAGTCACTGCGTCTGTTGCAGTATCGACGGCGCGTTGCCTTGCTGCAATTTCCGCTTCTCCCCCTTGGCGAATTGCCATTTGCGCATCTTCTGGCGTGGCCCTTGATGCTTCGATCTGCTCTAGGCCTTTCAAATGGGCAGTATTTCTAACGCGATTGCGCTCTACTACTTCTCCGTAAATCCCTACGTCCCCCCTAGGAAGGGTTCGCTCTACGCTCTTAAGCTTGTCGCTCTTGGTTATCTCGGACAGAGATTTATACGCTAGGTATGGATCTGCTTGCAGCTCCGCTGCGCGGCTTCCGGGTGCTGCTGGAAGCGCGCCCTCTGGAGGGTTGGCATCGCTTGCAACGTCATACCAACCTGGAGCATTTTCGTTTAAAGTCTCTAGTGTTTTCGTTCTAGCGAGTTGTTCCGGGTAGGCTCTGACTGTTTTAAGCCCGGCAATGGGCGCTGCTACTGCTGCCCCGGCTAGTCCAGTTACTCCGCCTTGCGTAATGTTGTAAACGAGATCTTTGATGTACTGGTCAGATGGCCGTATGGCGTTAGACTCCCTTAGTCCGTCGATCCCGCCTTGAGTTGCATTGAAAGCAAAGTCCTTTGCATCCCCAGATAGTCCTCGGCGCAATGCATCAGAGCTTACAGTTACGGCGTCCGTGCCGACATCGCTTGCGAGATCAAAGCCCATCATGCCCGCGGCACCGCCAATGACTCCGCCCGCTACTCCTGCCGCAGCTCCTATAAGCGGGTTGCCCGTAAGCATGCCGTAGCCAGCTAAAGTTGGGGCCAGCGCCGCAGCCCCCGCAGTACCGGAAGCAATTGTCCCAGTAACTTTGGCTATCTGCTCTGGACTCGTCCGTGAAAGAGTGTCGTACCATCCGCTAGGCTGATCGCCGAATGCCAGCGCATCGAACGGCATTGCAAAGTTGTAGGTATCTTTTAGCATTCCTAGCCCTGTGGGGATGGCTTCCGTAATGCCTTGATACGCTGCGTTGAGGTAGCCCTTATCGTAGTCCGGGCCGAGCGGGTCTTGGTTTCTAGTGTGGGGCGAGGGCCTATAGCCCGGCCCCCCAGGGGCCTGGCCGGGGGAAGGTATTGGGCCTAGGGCGGAGCGCTGCATGGAGGTAGCAACTGCGGCTTCCTCAGCCGCCAATTCAGCTTCTGCTTGAGCCCTGGCCCTTGCTCTAATATCGTCCCCTGGTAGCGCTTGCGCACTAGCCTCAGCCGCCAATTCAGCTTCTGCTTGAGCCCTGGCCCTTGCTCTAAGTGCTTCGTCGGGTAGCGCCACTTCTTACCTCATTCCTCGTGCAGCCAGGATCTTTGCCCTCTCTTCTTCGACCATCGCTAGGTAAGCAGGATCCTGTCCCGCCTGGGGCACAGGAGCGCCAGGTCCCGTAGGTGTGGGGGTGGGTGAGGCTGCAAGTCGTTCTACTGAGGCCGACAATTCGGGAGGGGACACGCCAGAAAGATCCGCAGTTGGAGCTATATTCCTGCCAGATCCGAATTCTTGTAGGTTATATCCTAGCCCTTCTAATACGTTTGTAAAATTGAGGTTACGTCTATTTGCATATTCAGATACGCGTAAGAATTTATCTTGAATAGTGGCTAGAGTGTCGAGTGGCTGCGGCGTAACTAGCGGGGCCATGTAGGTATAGTCGCTTTCGGATATTCTTTTCCCGTTAAACGCAGCTGCCAATGCATACGTAACTAGATTGATCTCATTGACCAACCTAGCAATAGCAGAGTTTGGATTTACTTTCGCTTCGCTCCATCGTATCGCCCTATCTTCCGGTAGTTCTGGGAAGTAGCGATTCGCAACATCTTCTAGTGTGCCTTGAATATCTAACATCCCAACGATCTGATCTATTTGTGCAGGGGCAGGTTGCTTGACTTGAGTTCCGGTAGCTTTTTGATACGTTAAAAGGGCGTTAAGCTCCCTAAGGTTCTTCCTTACGGGATCGTCGTATCTTCTGTCTATTCCTTCCTGGTACGATGTTTGAAGATTTAATCTCTGCTGTCCCTGCCTTAACCTGAGAGACTCCTTAGTTGTCCCTACATCGACTCCATAATACGCCGCTTCTTGTGGGGTTAAGAGTTCGTCTGTTGCGCGTCGCTGGCTCGCTTGAAGCTTCTCCCTTAGAAGTAGATCTTCTTGCGTAACGCTATCAGGGATCTGTCCTCCCAGGACCGGAGCAAAAAAGTCTCTTTGCACCTGCGTCAGTGGCCCCATCCCTGCCCTTGGATCCCTCCTGCTGTTCTCTATCCTCTCTATCTCCAGAATTGCTGTTCTGTCCCCAGCTTGATACGCAAGCCTTTTTATTGTGGCTAGCGCTTCATCTTCATTGAACTGGCCCGGGGCCGCGCTACCAAACTGCGCCGCCAGTTGATCGGCCATGGCTTTTTCCTGCTCTGCGCTGCGCTGCCGCTTTTCAAGGTCCATCGCCGTAATCTGGTTTCTCATTGCCTGAGATTCCATGTTCTGCTGCGTGGACTCTATGTCCTGCTTGGTTTTTAGCGCATCGTCGTACTTGGCTTGGAAGTCAAAGGCAGGTGCGTCGTATAGCCCTTTGGGGACTCCCACCAGCAATTCGTTAATCGGTCGCGCTTCGTACCTTCTATACGGTAATGGAGGCATGTTCTACGCTCCCCCTGTTGTTGTTGTTGCTTTTGGCATTAGCAGCCCAGCTATAAATTCCGCCCAGCGCTGCGCGGCTGAGTAATCCCCGAAATTACCTACGGCCCCCGTGTTTGCAAAGTCTGGTCGTGCGGCAGGAGCAGCTATTACAGGTGCAACCTGCGCTGGAGGAGCAAAGGCCCGCTGGTAGTAGTCCCGTAAGAAATTTTCTTGTTTCTCTCCGCCCTGCGCGGCATAGTCCGCTGAGGAGTTGAGCCCGCCAATTGCTGATGACCAAGGGGACTGCTGCGCCATTAGTCCCGCCGCTTGGTACATGCGGTTCCATTGGTTATTAGATTGATTCTCTAGGCGGTTGGACTCGTTCTCCTGCATGCTTGCCAGTCTATCGGCATTGGCCGTTCCCAAGTTTGTCATGCGCTCAGTGTCTTGCGCTGCTGCCCGCATCGGGATGTCTAGCTCTTGGGTAATACCATAGCCGGAATTAGTGAGTCCCCTCGATGCTAGCGACTTGGAGAGCTGCTTTTGCCCTTCGGACACCTGGAACTTGTACAGCGGGGAGCCTTCATAGTTCTGCGGCTCGAACATTCTGGCATTAGGAAATAGCGTTTGCGTAGTGCCGGGGGCTGCCTGCTGTGGGGGTGTTTGCGCTGCGGGGGCTCCAGCTTGTGGGATCTTAATCCTTTGCCGTAAAGCCACGTTCCTGGCGCGCATGATCTTGCCGTTGTCCGCTAACGTCTGGATACGCTGCAAAGGCTGGCCGGTCACACCTGTTGTATTTACTTTCTTGCCAGCTGTGTTGGTGTAGAATGTTGGAGCCATTATTTACCTCGTTAATCCTCCGGCCATACTACCACTCGCTCTAGGAATCAAAAGCCTTTTTACTGGGGTAAGCGCTACTCCTGGGGGTGCCTGGGTAGGGAGTAGCGGGGCCTGCGGGGGCTGCTCCGGCATCTTGGCTACGCCCTTCGGGGAATATGGGGGATTAGCTACGGGGATCTTAAAGCCTGCATTCGTAGCAGCCGGGGCGGGGTACGGAACCACTGGAACGTTGCTACTAATCGGAGGGGCTGTTTGCGTAGGAACGCCCGGCATCTTGGCTACGCCCTTCGGGGAATATATTGGATTGGCTGCGGGAATATTAAACCCTGCGCCCTTAGAAACTCCGTCGTAAATCTCTCTTGCTTTGTTTTGATCTCTTATTAGGACTTCACCCTTCTTAGATTCGTATTGCGATGCGTCAATTAGCGCCTGCGTTATGGCCTGCTGCTGCTCGAAATTAAGCTTCGTCCAGTCAGGGCCAAAGGTTTCAATATTCCCCATTACGCCGGTAAGATTCGCAGCGTCAAGCCCGCCCTTTTCGTAATCGGCCCAGGTTGCGTATTTATTGCCCTTAGTGTCGCCGAACGGGTTGCTAGGATCCGGGGGGGCGCCTTGGTGCTGCTGCCGCATCGCCGAAACATAAGCTTGATAGCCGGGATCCTCGGATTGTTCCATTAGTTGCGCGCTATGGCGCTTGGCCGTGCCTCTAGTGGATTCTCCCATAAGTCTGGCTGCGTGGTATAGGAGCGGATTAGTCCATTGCTGTACGTCCTTTCTCCCCATGATGGGGTCTACAACGCTGTCAATTTTACCTACTTCTTTACTGAAGGCTTTTTTTGCTAGACTCGCTCCCCCAAAAGTATAGAAGTCTGCAACTGCCGTCGCTATTGCCTTGCTCCCTTCGTTCGATCTCTGTGCTGCGGTCCCTTCGCCCCTTAGCGCATTGTAAGTGTTGTACGCCCCTAGCGCAGCGCTCAGGTAGGGTCCAGCGCTAGATGCGGTACTGCTCCCCGCTGCGGAAGCAACGTTAGCCCCGCCTGCCGCCATGTTGAGGCCGCCGCCTACCTTGTCACCCTCTTGGTACTGGTTGTACCCATTGTATGCTTGGTAGGCTCCCAATGCCCCTTGTGCCACTTGCCCAGCGCCTTGGGTAAAGGTTGTGCCCTCTGCGGGGCCAGCTGGCCCTACGGCTGAACCTTCCGATGCCGGGATCGTTTCCCCGGTAGACATCATGGTTCCCCCATCCACTGCTGTGCCGACGGGCTGCCCTTGGTAAATATTCCCAGAAGAGAACGCGGTCCCGCTGCCTGACAGTGTGGCAGGGCCTGACATACCGCCGCGGGCTGCCTCCTTGGCTTGTTTTTTTACGTAGTCCTTTGCGTACTGCTTGGCTAGCTGTTTTACCACCTCCTTCGTGGGGTTTTTGTTTTTACCGGGTGCTTCTCCCCCTTCCGGCTGTCCGTACTGCGGATTTTGCGCAAGCCATTGCTCAAACGTCAGGGCTGGAGCAGCACCTCCCCCGCGCTGCCCTTCGGCAGCTTCAATCTCCTGCAACTCGGCAGGGGATAGGTACTTTTTGATGTGCTCAGGGATTGCCATTTACTTGATCCTTACAGAGTCCGGCAGTGGAATGTTTACTTGGTAGGCAGGAGTCTCGGCGTTAAGCTTGGCCATTTGCGTAGGATTCTGCACGTAAGCCCCCATCGCGTTCTGGAGTCCAAGCGAGTTCTGATAGGTCTGCGTCATCTGCGGTAGCAGCATCTCGGCAGTCTTCCTATAGGGCTCGTACATCTTTAGGATCTTCCTGTACGTGTTCTTGCTGTACTTACTGGCCCGAAGCGCCGCCTTTAACCGGTTAGCTTCATTCATATGCATAGCGCCTGTCTGCGCAGCTGAGTTATTAACCTGTGCTAAGCGATCCGCTTCGGCCACTTTTGTCAGGTAATCGTTCTCCGCATTGATCTGCTCGGCTCTGGCCCTTTCCACTTCTCGTAAATACTCGTTGTGTGCGTTTCGGGCCTTAGTCTCGTTATAGATGCCATAGGCGCCAGACGCTACACCGACGCCCTTGGCAATAGTATCCCAATTATCGGATACCCAATTTATCCCAGTATCCCACCACGAACTATCATCGGCCATTGCGGTTCTCCAATATTAAGGCGATTCGTGAACAATCATCCAATCGAACGTGCCAGTCTCTGCGGCGCTGCAATCGAGATCAAAGCTAGTAGCGTTTACAATGTTGGTCTGCCAGCAAATAGCTGTGCCAGACGGGGCCGAACTCCTGGTAAGGATAATCCTGCTCCCTGTGGTGGCGCAGGTCGTGGCTACGGGAACTGCCGTGGTTCCGTTTGCGGTTGCCGTTCCCATGCACTTTGTTCCTGCTGTGGCTTCCTGAAGGGCCAGCGTCCCGGCTCCAGAAATTCTGTAATCGCCTGCAGCTAGCACTGCTGCTCCGGCGTTGATGATACTGAAAAGGGTGCCGGAGGTAGTATCTGCAACAACAAAGTCCGAGCTAGCGTTTTCAAGGGCGACTTTGAAATCTGCCGTGGCTACGTTGCCGAGGAAACATTCAATGCTACCCCCAGTGCTTGCTACTTCGTTAGCTAGAAGCCTACACCAACCTCCGCGAGAATCTCCAGTCGAGCCGCCGCTTGCAAGACGCAATGTGGCGTCGTCGTCTGCGTCCGCAGTGCTAGCTGAGATTGTATAAACCTGCCCAGCCGTAACGCCCCCATCGCCAAAGGTTTGAGTAAGCGCAGTATCAGAGCTTGCATCAAACGTAAAAAGTCTCTGCGGATCTGCGTCTACTTGGATTTGGAGGCTCGCCGCTGAAGAGGCTAGCGGCGTAATGACAGACGTATCAAAGTATCCAGTGCGGTAGCCAAGGCTTGCCGAACCAACGTCGTAGGTGTTGTCTGCCGCTGGAGTCGTGGACGCTGCAAGGGAAACAGTCTTTCCAGACATTGCCTTAATAACGGTGTTCCCGGAGCTGTCAATGCCTAGAACGCCAACGGTCGCTTGCCCGTCATAGCTCTTGGCCCCCAAGAGTCTACCGTTGCCGATAATCCCTGTGCTCTGGCTGATTTCGTCCTGTGCGTAAGCCGGTAGGCTTACCAGTAGTGCCAATAGGGAAAGCTTAAAAAGATGTTTCATAAAAGGGTTCTCTCTGTTTCACGATTATACTGTACTTGCTAAAACGCTGCCTCAAAATCCTCTAGATGATCTGGTAGGTGAAGTTGTAGCTCCAGACTTGACTGGTGACGTCCCCGCTAATCCACTTTACCTGCGCCGTGTCGTTCGCTACTACGCCGTTTACTTCTGCCCCTTGGCCCACAATGCTACCACAGAAGGCTGTTCCTGCTAAGTCCTCAATTGCTCCAAGGTTGGAAGCTATGGGTAGCGTAATCTCAAAGCTAGTCGCTGTCGCGGTAAGGCTTGGATTCGCCGTGAATCTACCAGACACGTTCACTGTGCTGCCTACCCGCATATACTGCGCTTCGGTCATAGTGACATTGGAATCTAGGTTGGCTTCCGCTGATCTCGTGGGTGTGTAAACCCCAGAAGCTAGGGTCGCTTCAAGCTTGTCGTAAATCGCATTCTTGGTGGGGACTTCTACGGATCCATTCCAGCCTACCCCGTAAACCTCATCCGGGACGGACTGATCTACTAACCACGTATTAGCGCTAGAGAGGTTTATACCCATTACTGGAGTGGCGTCGGTATAAAACAGCGTGCTATTTATCATTGCGCCGACGGCATCTTGGGCATTCTCAGCGGCAGCCGCAAGAACTGCTTCGATCTTATCGTAAACGGCGTTTTTCGTTGGGATCGTAAGGCTTCCGTCCCATCCTACGGCGTAGGGGCTATCGGGGACTGATTGCGGCTGCGTAAAGACGTTGGCGGTGTTTATTTCCGCATAGGCGACTAGGGATCCGCTACTTACTCGGCCCTTCTGGTCTACCGTGACCATGTTGTAAGCGCCTGGCGTAACCGCCGTGTCGCTTAGGTTGAGCGTAATCGTTCCCCCAGGGCCAGCATCTACTATGACCAGGTTGGAGGAAACAGCAATGATTCTAGCGTTGGGAAGATCTGGATCCGCCGCAAGCAACAAGAACGCTAGATCTAAAACGCCGCTTAGGGTTTGGCTTTGCCCCGTAAGAGCTTCAAGCCATTTGCGGCCGATAAATGACGCTAGGTCCTTGGGCGGTCTTGCTACTCTTATCATCGCAGTATCGTCAAATCTACTTCGGCCCTAGAGAGAACTATCGCCATGTCGTCGGTAGACGAAATCTCAAACTGCCTGGACCGATAAATACCAAGCCGCTGAATTGATATTAAATGTTCAGTGTCTCCAATCGCGCCTAGGCTAATGTTTATGATGTTAGACCACTGGGAATGGCCGTCGTCTCGGTATCTCAGCATCAAGTTTGGAGTGCTGCTTTGCTCGGAAGATCCGCGCCTTGCTATAAATCGCAACTCTTGTAGGACTTTTTCCTTTAGCGTCCCGTGGTTAATATGCCCAGTTATGCGCAGGAATTTAAAAGGGGCCGTAGTGGCAGCTCCCGTAATGTCATTCCTTGATTCAGAATTTAGGCATGCAATGACTAACGCTCTTTCTTTCCCAATAAACGTTTTTCCAGAATTGAGATCGTATGCCGTCGCACGAAAGTCGTACGGTAGCCACTGCATGGCGCTTGTGTCCCAGTTTCCCCACTCTGACCAATCCTGAGATCTCGGATCGTACACTAGTGTTCGCTGCTGGGTAGGGAACCGAAATACACAAAAATCCTGGCCGTCTTTGTAGATTAGTCCGCCGATACAATCATCGACTACCGAGAATTTGGATATCTCTTTGTCGTACCTGCCGGAGATGAACTTAACATCAGTCCCCGTAAACTCTACCACCTGCCGCGAATGACTTAGCCATAATAGAGAATTACCGCGCCTAATGGGGGAGTATTTGGCAATGCAGCCAATGTCAATTTGACCGCCTGGAATTCTAGCAAAGGGGGTCTGCCCGTTGTTCTCCCAGATCTCAGTACTCGCTATGCCTAGAAGGTATATCTGCCTTTGGACAACGTACATCGCCCTAATATTGTCCGGAGATCCTTCCGCGCTCGCAAAGCTTAGCGCGCTCCAATCTGTGGCCGCTGGAGTGTCTGACCAATAGAACTTACTACTGCCGTCAATCGCTAGAATATATCCATCTAGAAACGCTACGTGAGTTACTGTTGCTGGCGCATCGAGATCTACTAGCTCTGTCACTACGCCAAACGCGTCGACGTAATGGATTCTCCCGCCGCCCGCCATAAAGGTATACGTGCCGTTATTGGCAAAGATAATCGGCACGCCAGCTACGAAGGTTGATGCTGCAGAAGAGAATGCATTGCTTAAGGTTTCCCCGGAAATCGTCCTTAGCGTAACCTCAGTTTCGTCAACGCAAACTAGGTAATTCTTGTCGGGCCAGAAGTATAGGCCATCGCTTCTTTTGCCTGTGTTAATTGCCAGTACTTCACCAGGGCGAATATTTAGCCCCTGCAATTCGTCCAGGTACCCATTGTACTGCAATGCTGCCTCATCAGTCAGGACTGACTGATCTACGCCCTTATGACTCCGCGTAAATAGCGGGATAGGAGTTGTGGCGCTAGTCTCCCTGGCCATAGCCTATTTCCCTATCCATCCAGTATTTCCAACCCCCGATTGTTTCACGTAAAGAGTCGTCCCCGCGCCGCCGTTAGTTCTAAGGAAAATAGATCCCACTACCGCAGTTACCACACTCTCCGGGGTTCCCGATCCTACAAAGATCCCCAATAGGCTAGCTACCCCACTAAATTCAAGCTTAGTGCTACTAAGAGAAGTAGATCCATCGGCGTTCAACGTAAGCGTGCCGCCTGTCGACATTAGTTCAGTCTTGCAAGTATCTGCTCCCGCTGTTTTGGTGAGGTATATTCCAGCATACTGCGCCGCTACCAAAGGGCCACTGTCTGCATTGTTGCGAGGCAAAAACCTTGTCCGAAAAAAAGGCGCGCCGGAAGCTGCCGTATTGAGATACTCAGACAACGCAAAGCCTTCATTCGCTCCATGGTTGCCAAGCGCGACACCTACTCCGCTGGTCGTGTCCCCAGCGCCCTCATCCCTAGAGAATATAACGTAAGAGCCATTCGATTGATGAATATGCGTAAAGTCTGTTGCTTTGTAGTAATCTACAAAGCCAGTCCCCAATAGGCGAATATGGTTTGTGGACTTGGACATTCTGACAGTGGTATTGGTGCTGTTTGCCGTGTCTACAATGTCAGTCCAAAGGGACGCAGAAACATGAGTATTGTCTGCGTAATCAAGGTTTAGCGTTTGCCCGCCGCCGCCATGGATCCAATTCTGCCCGCTGAGAGTTGTCGCATCTCCCGTGATCGACATATCGCCCTTCGCACCGTTTAGGATATTGTGCAGGAAGTGCAGCGCTATTACTTTCTGTAATCGGACTGCCGCCGTGCCCCCAGTGTCGCAAAGGAATCTACAGCCAGATACCCAGAAATCCCTTAAGGAATCCGTAGTAGCCGCCGCCGATCCGTCCATGTCGAGGCAATAAGTCCAGGTGCCCGCCGAAGATTCTTGTTCTATGTTTACATTCTCGATTCTAACCCACGTCGAGCGCAGCGCTGTACTTGTAAACAATAATTGTATCGCGATTCCGTAAGCGGTCCCTGCGCTTCCGTAAACGTTATACAGCTGCATGTTTCTAATTCCGCCGCCGCCGCCAGAGCGCGACGCTTCACTCCCCGTAAAGGAAATAAAGGTTCCATTGAAATCATGCCGCAGCACGGATTGATATGAATTCGGGCCGGAAGAAGAAGGCGGACTTGCTCCTTCCATAAAGACTGCGTGCGTGCAGGTTAGCGTTGCCGTAATCCTGTAATCGCCGACCGGGAAAAATACTCTGCCGTGGGAAGTTAGTGCTGCTTGAACTGCTACCGTGTCGTCATTAGATCCATCCGCCAGCGCCCCGAACCATTGCGGGTAGGCTTCCTTTACGGCGTCCCCGCCAAATACTACTTTTGTTGCCGTAGTGTCGAAGCATTGGTAAAGGCCAGCGCCGAAAGATCCGTTGATCGTTAGGATATTGGATCCTGTAATAATCTTCCCGCCCTGGTTGATCCTCAGTGGCGCAGTGAGAGTTAGCGCTCCGCTTAGCGTGATAGACTGGTTGATTACAATCTCCGCGCCTGCGGAATTCAGCGCGGATATTTCCGCTTGCGTTGTCGCAAAGCCAGGAGACGGATTGATTATGTTAAATGCGCTAGCGCTTGCATTCCATCTAACCGTGTAAGTAAAACCAGAAACTATTTGCCCTACATAGGACGCTACTGGGTATGCGCCTACTCCGCTAATGTTTAATGTCGCGGCCCCCGTGTTGGCAAAGCTCGCTTGGAATATGTAAATGCTTCCGTCGGCGTAGGAAGATTCCGCTGGTGTTGGTGTAGCTACATACGCATTCGGAGATCCTGTCGTAGTTCCTAAGAAAGTAACTTTGGAATCATCGCCAAAAAATAAATTGTCCAGCGTGTAGAGAGTTGCGTCAGCTGCTGTTTTAATTATGAACTTATAAGATCCCGTTGCGTAAATTTGCTTTCTTCCGTTAGCATCTAAGATAACAGGATTCTGCTCAGAGGTTTGCGCGAGGCTATCAACGTACGTGGCCTTCGGCGTTAATGTCCCCGCTTGGTACGTGTATACTTTTCCTAACGCTAACGGCTCCCCAGAATTATCCGTAAACCCTGCAAGTAGGAACTCCACTACTGTTGCCATGTGCGCCCTTTAATATCGTTTGCAACGAAATAAACTTTCAACTTCGCTGGTTGTCTCTACTGGCATGTCTGAATTTTTAGCTTCACGGAAAAGCTCGTAAGCTTTCGCTTGGGTGTACTGCATTGTACCCATTGAGCCGGGGTACTCATCAAACAGGTCTTCGGCAAGGCCGTACTTTAGCGCTCTTTGGAATCTCGCTGGTACGTTACCGCTGCCTGCTGCCGTGTCGAAATCTTTCAATGGGAAAATACAAAGAACCTTGATTGTGTAAATAGCATTGGGGCTCGGCCATAGAAAAAAACTAGGCTCGGGTTCCGGCTTAAAGGCAATCGCTAGCGGACGCCCTGCGTTTGTTTCTTTGTCGTAAATGTCCAAATATCTGCTGTAGCTGATTACCTCTAGCGGCAGATCTTCGTTAGTCTCTACTACCCAAGCCTTATCTAGCCCGATGATAGCGTCATCGTCCCCGGTCAGCGCCGCTATGGTGTAGGCTTCTTGCGCGGCAACTGTCGCGAAACTTGTTTGGTTAAAACTCCAAAGGAACAAATGCTTATTGCTCCAGCTTTTAACCAAAAGCTGTAAGGCTTTTACGCCCTGATCTAGCATCTCTGGAGTAAGATTTTGCCCCTTGCTTAACGCGCCAACAATCCTAAAGGCACCCTCTATGATCTCGTTGCGAGTGGCTAGGTAGTCAAAATCTGTTATCGCCATAATGCGCCAACTGGAACTGTGGCGCTGGCATTTCGCCAGCGCCACGAACAATACTACTGTGCCGTAATAAACACCGCTAACCTAATCTTGCCAGTAGTTGCTTGGCCTGCGGTTCCCGCAGTAGTAACCTTAAAGTCAATCGTATCCTCCGCAGTATAAGTATACAAATGCCCAACGTTGCTATTGAGCCTTGCTATTCCGGCAGCGCTAGATCGTCCGATGGTGGAACCCGTAATAAACCTATCGTCATCGCTTCCATCTCCCACCGCGACTACGATTATACCATTGCTCTCCAGTGCGTCTACCGAAAGCACCACATCTACAACAGTACTGCCAATCGCTACCTTAACCATCCGCACAACGTCATTGATAACAAAAGCAGTACCGCCAGCTCCGCCGCCGCCTGCCGCTGCTGTACCAACTGCCGCTGCAATATCGAACTCGCAGTACAAAGTGTCGTCGTGCAAGTCTAGCCGAGGTTGAACCCCGGTTGCTGCTTTTGTTGAAACATAAGTAGTCGCCATAAAAATCCTGTTCTCTGAAAATTTAAATTAAACCCCCTGCTACGGGGGCTCGTTAATTATATGGTCGTAATGTTGGTAGCTGCCAAACAAACAGCAACGGTTCCGTAGTCATTACTATTGAATACCGGCTTGCCTGCTTTGGCCATCATCTCCCAAGCCCAACCTGTTTCGTTTCCGTAATCGAACTGTTCTTGCACGGTGTTTGGCCTTTCGCCCCATGCCCATACAAGAGACTGCGCGCCCATAAGTGCGCCAAATGCGCCAGTTACGGAAGCTCCGCCGCCATCGGTGAATAGCGGGATGCGCTCTGTTTCATGGATAATAACGTTATCCCAAATAGCGAATGCGCCACGAAATAAGGGGTTATTTTTCCCTCTTTCCATTGCATCCTTCATTGCAGCCTGGAACGTGCTATCGATACGTAAGTCATACAAGCATGCGGGATTGACTAGCAAAACATAGACTTCTTGCCCGTCCATTTTCACTGGCTGCATACGATACGTTTGCCCGTTACCGCCGGTTTGCGCCCAGGTTCTAATAGCTGAGATGAAATTAGGCGTAAGCTTACTATTTGCAGCCGTGAGTGCTGCCTTTGCAGTTGCTGTGGATGATGTTCCACTTGGAACACCCGCTACGCCGTCCCGGTAAAGGATCTTCGTAGGAGAAGCTAAAAGCGCATTGACAAGAAGCTTGTCAATCTTTTCGGCACCCCAGATCTTTAGCTTGGCCCTACTAACATCAGGGATAGAGAACATTGCGCGCTGCACGTCCATCTTCCCCTTGGTGCGCGTGCCGTGCCTGTACTGCTCAAGTACAATGCTATAGTCGTAAGAATTGAGGCCCTCCTCGTTTCCTTCTAGTATCGTTCCGCTAGTTACACCGTCACCAACCAAGTTTGGCACGATACCAAACGTAATTTGATCTCCCTGCGACTTGGTAAGGTTGGTCTGAACTTGAACGATACTGTTCTCGCCTTCCGACGAAAACTTCGACATAAAGGTTGATTCAATCTCTACGTCGCGGAAAAGGCGCTCTTCCCATAGCTTTTTAGTGAGCGGGTTGCTCGTGGTAAATATAGTCTTTGACATTTGATGTTCCCTTAAAATAATTCTAAAGGAACTCTTTATTCAGGGCCGCTATTGCAGGCCAGCTTGCCGTAAATGCGCATCAAGCTCGCCTATGGACATTTTAGTTGGATCCACTTCCCGACTAGCCTTGCCTGATACGGAACTTGCCGCCGTCACGCTTGGTGTTTGATTGAGGTTTCTCTGTAGCTGCTGCATTGCTTGCCCAGGCTTTGTTTTGAGCTTGGCCATCTCAGCATTCAGTTTTATAACATGGTTAGCTAAAATCCTGCGGTCATTGTCCGCCTGAGCTAGCTGCTTTCTGTCCATTGCCCGTTTGCCCATCTGCACAAGCGCCTCTGGAGTCGTAAACTCCCAAGGATTCTGCTTGAACTGCGCCACGAACCGACCATCCACACCATCAGCCGTTAGCACCTGAGACACATCGTCAATGGATACCTGATCCACGTCTACATGCCGCATAAAGAAAGTCTGCGCCTCAACAATGCGCTGCGCCTTCTCTTCTCGGCCTCCTAACTCTTCAATCTCGGAGTTGATTTCCTTAATCCTGTCGCGATCGTCAATCGCCTGTACAGGATTCTCGGAGAACCTATCCTCAAGCCCTTTTGCGAGTTCAGCTCTGGCCGCTACTAGCTGCGACTTGGCCGCTACTAGCTGCTGCTTTAGCTGCCCAAATTCCGTATTTCGACGCTGAATAAAGAGTTCCTTTTGGTCCCCTTGCTTCTTTTGTCGCTCGTTGTCTGCAACAATGGCCTGAATTTCTTCCCGCGTGTACACCTTTTGAGGTGTAGCTGTAGGCTTTGAGGCATCTGCTCCCTGTGGCGCGACTTGCTGGCCATCAGGCTGTGCTGTTCGAGTAGGAGCTGCGTTCGCGGGAGGGGAAGTAGGCGCCGCTTGCGCATCCTGCGCTTGCGGTTCTTCAGATTGTCCTACCTCTTGTTCTTGCGCTTGCGCGTTAGTTAACGCCAGATCCAAGTCTTCGATCTTTGCATCGTGGACATCCACCATGCCGTCGTCAATGTTAGATTCTGGGGTCTGCTCTCCGTCCTGCTCGATTTGTTCAGCCACTATAAAACTCCGTTCTTCTACCCAGCCAGCGCACCGGCCAAATTGTCAGCGTACTGGGCATCCTGAGTATTATCTACATTATTAGGCATTTGCCCGTCACTTGGCAACGAGTTTTCGCCATTTGCGGGTATTAGCCCTAATTCTTGAGCCTTTTCGGGAGATACCGTATACTGGCCCTTCGCTATTAGCGTTTTAGTGATCTCTGTATTACTAGTATCTGCTGACGTCTGGGAGGTCTGCTCGCTTCGCTGCTGAATGGATTCCGTAATCCTCATCCTGGTATCCGCGGGCATGTCTATGAACTCTAGCGGCAACTCTGGCGGAATAACTGCGCCCTGGGCGATGGATTCAAACAGTACTTTGGCAATTCCAAGTCTAGTACTCGCAGAGAACGAAGATTCAGCAACAACTACGTCGTAATCCAGTAAGTCCGATGACTCAAGCATCTCGATAATCTCTTCCTTGCTGAACTGACTAAAATCCTCCCCGCCGACCTTAAACTTCTGCTTGGAGTACTGGGAATTTAGCAATCTCTCAAGTCTCTCTGCCGGGTAGTAGCGCTGAATCAACGAAAGTAGTAGTTTCCCAATCTTTTGCTTAGCGAATGACAAATTGTCAAATAAGAATTGATTCCCCGTTAGTCTGCCCTTCTTTTTCTCCAAGTACAGCGCGCCGGACTCGTTAGCGCTCTCTTGTTGCACTACAACATTCATTAGCCGCTGCAAATTCTGCTGATCTAGCTGCATTATCTGGACTAGTCCCGATGGCAAGTCTGCCCCGAGTTCCAGCACCGGCTTGCGGTTGAGGTCCGTAACCTTGAACATAGATCCAGGCTTACTGCGATCTTTCTTAAATCTTTCCTCTTCGTTCTTGTCAATAAATGTCTCGGGCTCGGTGTAGTACACACTTGCGCCGAGGCGGTTCATCGTGTCCATCATCTGGCTTCTGCGCTTATTAAGCTCGCGCTGCGGGTCCTTTGCCCCTTCGACCTTACCCCAGTACTCGCCATTTTGGCGGTAGCCGTAAGCAGGTACTGTATAGAAATCATGCATCGGGAGGTCCGCCGGGTTCTCATCAGAGAGTATTAGTTGCCCGCAAAGCTTAGTAACGCGCATCCGGGCTTTCATCTGCGAAATTACTTCAAACCCCGGCAGACTACTCGCTAGCGCAATGTCTTCATCCTTCCAGCCATACGCCGTAAAGAAAAAATTTTCCTCTTGGTTGAAAATTACGGTTACTTCCTTGTACATTTTCCTGGTAGCCTGCACTAAGCGGAACTGTTTTTTTTGCACATCAACAAGCGGTAATGTTCCATCCACCGTGTAGGGCTGGTCGTCAAGCTTTTTGGCAGAACGATAATCAGTATGCGTTCCATTGACGCCATTATCACCCTTGTCGATGTCAGGGTATTGGCCCGCGTAAGACTCATAGCTCCGCTCAATCTCTTTGGCTTTTTCGCCAAACATTTGTTTAAGCTTTGCTATCGAAACCATTCTAGATCGGATCTCATACTCGCAATCCGCTAAGTCCTCTTTCTCATGCGGCCCGTAAACAATATCGTCCCACGGGAATCTCTCTACTCTGGCGTCCCCTTGCAAGTTGCTATTAAAATCCATGTAAAGATTGAACGCACCAAAGCCAGGAACACAAATGTCCTTAAATATCTTCGTTTCTTCGCGCTGGAAATAACAGCTATCCAAGATCTTCTTGCTGACGACATTAAGCATGTCAGCTACTCGCTGATCCCCGCCTTCCTGCGGCAAATACTTAATGTCCGTGCGCTGCTCCATCTGATACCCAATCAGAGTATCAATATTCGCCGATATTTCATTGATCGTAAGCGCTGCGCGGTCTAAGCCGTCAAGCCATCGCTTAGTCTCATCGTCCCATTGCTTACCTTTGTAAAAGTCCTCGGACTCTCGGCCTTTCCTCCGGCACTCGCCCGTCATCGCAAGCGCTTCTCGCCATAATGACATGCACTCCCCTAAGATCTCCTTCTCGGGCTGGCCCTTTTCCCCCTTCTCCTTGGGGCGATACTCCAACAGCTCGTGCTCGTGGGCATCCGTACTACCTGGTCCAATGATCCAACTCCCTAACTCCTTGCCAGGGTCCCCAGGGTTCGCTGGCACAAGCTGCGCCCCCATGCTTACCGCCTGCTGAATCTCCGCCGGATCCTCGGGCGCAGGAACCTGCTCCCCCGTTTGCGGGTTCACTAGCATCGCAGACGTAGGCTCTATCGGCTCCCTGGGCGGATCGTAAACCAACGTATGCTGGTGCTGGTCCTCGGGATCAGGGCTCATAGCCCCAATGCCGCTCTCACTGTTTATGTAAACAATATGGTAATGCCCGCTAGGGTCGGGAGTCGTGATCCGTAATTCGTGCATCGTCTAAACCGCTATCCACCCATACTTGTTTGCTCGCTCTTGCGCCTGCCTAAAGGCCCTGTCGTAAAAACTCTCAGGCTTCTCGTCCGCAGGAATGTCCCCGAAGCGATAGGTCTTCAATAAATCATACACGTAGCTAAGCCCGTCCAGCCCGTCATCCTTCCAAGCCGGGAACTTCTCCATCTCCATCCTAAGCCTCTCAGAGTGCTGAACCGGGACGCTATCCAGAATGTGAATCTTCCCATTGCTCAAAGGCCAAGATAACGCCGATTCTATCCTGTATTGCTTACTCCTGCCACCTGGATTCAGTATCTGCAAGTTCCCGGACTCTAGGCTCACGAACCGCTTTTTCGCCCTCAAGGCCCCGCAGAGGTGAATCTCCGTAGTAGACATACCCACTTTCTCAATCGCAAGCTTTAGAATCCTGCCGTTCCTGCAATACATGTCTACTGCCATTTGTTGAGCTTTGACTAGCTCCATGTCCTCTATCACAAGATCTAATATGTAAATCCTACTGATACCGTGATCGTCTCGGTAAGGCTCTACCCCCACAACCATCATAGCCCACGCGTCGGCAGTCCTATCCTTTCTCCTGCCCACGTCCCCCGCGCCGTCAACCAACATAAACTTGTAAAGCTTTGTCGGCAGCTCTTCTTTCTTGACCGTAATAAGATGATCCCTATTGAGCTTTTCTTTGCCCCTTGGCGTAGGGTCTAACAATTGTTGACACATGTAGAAATATACATTGCCGTTGCGCTTTCTCTTAAGAGCTTTCTCCGGCAAAAAAGCACTCGGCCCGCTGAACGTGCCGTCAATGGTTGCGGTCTTTTTTCTAACCTTAAAGACTTTCGCGCCAGTCTCAACGTCCACTTTGTTCATAATGTAAACAAGCGGGTCGTCGTGCCGGTAGAAAGTGCCCACAACCGTAATCTGCCTATCCCTCGTTCCAATATTCTCGGCCATGTCAAAATTATTGCAAACCTTCTCAATAATCTCAGGGGTCTGGTAATCTTGCGTAATGATATCATCCATAAGAATGTCAGTGTAATGGTCGCCCGTCGGCATGCCTTCCATTAACCCCCAAGAGCTGATCGTCGCTTCTTTGTAAACCCCCTTGCGCTTAACAATAAGCCCCCCTTCGGGGGATTCGCTCCATTTTGGGGCCTCTTTACTAGCATCCTGCCATAAAATGTCAGGAAAACACCTGATCAAAAACTCTGATTCAAATAAACTTTTGATAACATTTTGAATTCTAATTGCTAACGGACGTGATGCTGAAAATAACCCGATTCTTTTTTCGGGATCATTTAATACCTTCTGCGCTTGGCGACCAACACTGATAATAGTCGTCTTTAAATGATCGCGCGCCCATACTTCCAAACTATCCTCAGTCTCATTCTCAACCTCCTTGCACGCTTCAACAATAAACGGGTGATTCGCTAGCGGATTCTTCATTACGAAATACACAAAGAACCATAAGTCGTACAGAACAAGGTTCCTAAAATAATTCATTTCGTTCATTAGCGGGAACTTCTCGCGCTCAATCGGAGATGCGTTCCGTATGCAATCAATCTCGTCGACGCACTTATAATATGAAAACTTATATTTACAATCGCTGCGCCGCTGGAACGGCATGCCGTTGATTTCAATCACGCGGTCGTAAAGGAAATTAGTTTCGGGATCGCCAGATAGTGGCTCAGAAAGTGTCGGGTACTTCCAGATTTGGCTGGGGTGATGCACTGGCTGGGTCGCTGTTGACGTAAGCAGTGGTTCGGGCTTCGAGTTAGGTGCTGGTATCGGCTTGACGGAGGGCTTAAAGAATCGTGCTTCGGTAGGCTTGAAAATTACTTGCTCGGCAGTTAGGGGGGATGGACTCTGAGCAAGGAAGTCTTCGGCAGATGCTAGTGGATTCGTAATTGGATCTAGTCTAGGCGTTGGGCGCGCTTGGGCAGGAGATCCTAGTTTGGGGATTTTGGTTTTTCGTTTACCGTTCATGGGATCGAGTATAAATTTTCTGTGGGCGGCCAAACATGGGTTAAATTACATATCGATGCTCGGGCAAAAAAGATCCGGCGGCGTACCCCCCCCCGCCTGGGCATTGGCATGATTCTTGCTAGTAGTGCATACATCGTACCAACTCCGTTGGGACAATTGACCGATAAGTATTGTTATCGGTCAATTTTTCGTAAGTATGCCAAATTGCTGTATGTTTGCATAAGAGATTAGCCGTCTGTCGGTAGTTTGAGCGAAATTTGACCGAAATGTGCATTAGCAACGTTGTCAGTACTCAAGTTGCTATTGAGACGCTCAGATTTGTTGAGTATCTCAAACCCCTGAATTAATTGAAGAAAAGATGCCTTCGCGAGTTTTTCCGGCGTGAGAGCATATTTTAAAACAGTGATTTGAGCTGCCGAAAGCACGTCTGATTTTAGAGATCTGTAGCTGCGTACGTTCTCGATCTGCGCTAAGATCGGGAAATATTTGCGAATAAGCGTCTTGTACGGACCGTAAGGATTGACACTAACATCACTCGAAGGCTCGAGACTCGACTTAATTACAACTTGATCGTTATCAGTCATTGTCATACCCTACCTGAAATGTCCACGTGGAACAAAATGTTCCACGTGGAACATTTTGTCCCACCGTGGGACACATAATACATAATACAGAGTTATGGCAAAATCTGCAGCAACAAAATACCGTCCCGAGCGACCGATTCTACTAAACGAGCAAAACACTGACTCGAAGAGTAAAACAGTGACGATATACAACATCGAGCAGCTGCGTCACCTCGGCTGGTTGTGTTGTTACAACGAGCTAGTACGACCATTACATCTAAGCTTCGATAAAGTCGAAGAATTTCACGAGTTTAAGCGAGACTGCGACAGATTGCGTATTAAGTTGAAAACGTCACTAGTAATAGAGTCAGAAG
>Ga0163155_10001035_pt1 | contig 34151 bp, 23 predicted proteins | sample OliLakLV19SP4G1_FD_148611 | JGI IMG/M metagenome (GOLD analysis project Ga0163155, IMG submission 148611) | Freshwater microbial mat bacterial communities from Lake Vanda, McMurdo Dry Valleys, Antarctica - Oligotrophic Lake LV.19.SP4.G1 | ecosystem: Environmental > Aquatic > Freshwater > Lake >... | reverse complement strand
CAGCAACATGTGCCACGAGTCCTCGGGGGCGGCGCTGGGCCAGACGCTGGGGAGCGGCAAGGGCAGCGTCACCCTCGACAGCCTGGAGGCCGCCGATCTCATCGTCATCGCCGGGCAGAACCCGGGCACCAACGCCCCCCGCATGCTGTCCAGCCTGGAGCGGGCGCGGCGCCGCGGTGCGACCATCGTGGCGGTCAACCCGCTGCGCGAGGCGGGGCTGCTGGGCTTCCGCAACCCCCAGCAGGTGGGTGCCCACCTGGGTGTCAGCGCCACGACGCAGTTCGCGGCCGCGCCGGACAGTCTGTACCTGCAGGTTCGCCTCGGCGGGGACATGGCGCTGTTCCAGCTGCTCGGCCAGGTGCTGCTCGCCCGCGAGGCGGCCGCCCCCGGCTCGGTGGTGGACGCCGACTTCGTCGCGCGGTACACCACGGGCTACGAGGCCTACGCCGCGCATCTGGACACCCTGGAACCGATCGAGCTGGCGGCGGCCTGCGGCCTGGACTTCGCCGACGTCGAGCGGCTGGGCGACCTGTTCGCCGCCAGCCGCCGCACGGTGGTGGCGTGGGCGATGGGCCTGACCCAGCACAAGCACGCGGTGGCCTCGATTCGCGAGGTGGTCAACGTGCTGCTGCTGCAGGGCAACATCGGCCGCCCCGGCGCAGGTGTGCTGCCGGTTCGGGGTCACAGCAACGTGCAGGGTGACCGAACCATGGGCATCTATGAGAAGCCGGCGGCGGCGTTCCTCGACGCGATGGCCGTGGAGTTCGGCTTCGCTCCACCGCGCGAACACGGCCTGGACACCGTCGGCGCGCTGGAGGCGATGCGCGACGGGGCGGCCCGGGTGTTCATCGGTATGGGTGGCAACTTCGTCCGGGCGGTGCCGGACACCACGGTGGCGGAGGCCGCGCTGCGCTCGTGCGACCTGACCGTGCAGGTGTCGACCACGCTCAACCGCTCGCACCTCGTCACCGGGAAGACGGCGCTCATCCTGCCGGTGCTCGGCCGCTCCGAACGCGACTCGCAAGGTGGTGCCGAGCAGTTGGTCAGCGTCGAGAACTCCCAAGGCACCGTGCACGCTTCGCAGGGCAGGCTGACGCCCGCGTCGCCTCACCTGCGGAGCGAGGTCGCCGTCGTGTGCGGGCTCGCCTCACGGCTGCTGTCGGGGCGCGCCGGGGCGCCGGACGTGCCGTGGTCGGCGTGGGAGAGCGACTACCGGTTGATCCGGTCGGCGATCTCGCGGGTGATCCCCGGCTTCGAGGACTTCGAGACCCGGCTGGCCGAGCCGGGCGGGTTCCTGCTGCCACACGGCCCGCGTGACGAGCGGCGCTTCGACACCGCCTCGGGCCTCGCGCAGTTCACGGTCAACCCGCTGGAGTACCCGCGAGTGCCGCCGGGCCGGCTGCTGCTGCAGACCATCCGCAGCCACGACCAGTTCAACACCACCGTCTACGGCTTCGACGACCGCTATCGCGGGATCAAGGGTGAGCGTCACGTGGTCCTGGTCAATCCCGGCGACCTGGCGGAGCTGGGCCTTGCCGACGGGCAGGTGGTCGACGTCGTCAGCGAGTGGTCCGACGGCGAGCGCCGCGTCGAGGGCTTCCGGTTGATCGCCTACCCCACTGCACGGGGCTGCGCCGCCGCGTACTTCCCGGAGACCAACCCGCTGGTACCGCTGGGTTCCCGCGCCGACGTCAGCCGCACCCCCACCTCGAAGTCCGTGGTCATCCGGCTGGAGCCGGTGCGGGCTGCCTGATCACCGGGGGGCCAGAATGGCGACGCCGTGGGCTGCCGCCGCCGACGCCAGTCGGTTGTCATAGGTCACTATGGCGGCGAGGTCGTCTCCCAATGTCAAGGCTGAGGCGAGGTGCATGGCGTCCAGCGAACGCGGGATGCCCGGATCGAGTTCGCCTGCACGTTCGCAGATCATCGTGCTCAGTGTGAGGAGGGTCATGACGTCCAAGCGCGCCCGGACGGCGGTGGCGACCTCAGGCGAGTGCCGTCGTGCAGCCCGCATCGCCTCGACGCGCATCAGGTCGGAGGAGACCAGTGGGGTATCTGACTCGGCGAGATGCTGCCGCAGGGTGACGCTGTGATCCTCGTCCATGACGAGTTTGAAGAAGGCAGAGGTGTCGAGGTAGAGCGCCACTCAGCGTTCGTCCGCTCGCGCCTGCTCGAGTAGGGACCCCAAGGATGGCCCTCGTGCGGTGAGGGGTGGCGGCAGATCGGCGAGCTTCAACCGAGCGGGCCGTGCCTCACCCGTCGCTATCAGCGTCTCGAGGCTCCCAGGGTGAGCTGGCGACAATTGCGCGACTACGCGACCACGGTCCGTGATCTCCACGATGTCGCCTGCAGCGACTTGCCGGACCACGGTCGACGCATTCTGCTGCAGGGCGCGAATTCCAACGCGAACGCTCATGTGCGTCAATGTAGCACAATGCTGCGAAATAGATGACGTCACGGTGATGGAACAGCTCAGACGAGGTCGAGCCAGGACAGGTCGAGCAGCGGTAACAGCCGGCGGAGCAGGGGGAGGCTGAGCCCGACCACGGTGTGGGGGTCGCCCTCGATACCGCGGACGAAGGCACCGCCGAGGCCGTCGATCGTGAAGCCACCCGCGACCTGCAGCGGCTCCCCGGTGGCGACGTAGGCGTTGATCTCGGCGTCGGTGACGTCCGCGAAGTGGATGACCGCCGACTCCACGGTGCCACACGCAGGCCGCTGGTCGAGCTCCACCGGCCGCGTGTCGACGAGCCAGTGCCCAGTGTGCAGTACCCCGGTGCGGCCGCGCATCAGCCGCCACCGGGCCATGGCCTCAGCGGCGTCGCGTGGTTTGCCCATGGCGTCGCCGTCGAGGTCGAGGATTGAGTCGCAGCCGATGACGAGGGCACCCTGGACAGTCCCGGCGACATCACGCGCCTTGGCCATGGCCAGGACGAGCGCCAACAGTTTCGGCTCGCTGAGCCCGCGGGTGACCGCTGGGTCGGTCTCGTCCACACCCGACACCCGGACCTCGGGTTCGATGCCCGCTGCCTGCAGCGTCGCGAGCCGCGCGGGCGACGCCGAGGCGAGGACGAGGGGTACGGTCACGTCGCGGCTGGCGGCCTCGGTCGCAATGCCGAGCGCAGCGTGCCCAGCCCGACCGATCCGATGTCCAGGGCCTCCCGATGCCACGTGACCGGGTCGAACCCGCCGCGCTGGCGGGCCTCCTCCCGCAATTCCAGCCAGATCCGCTCGCCGATCTTGTACGAGGGCGCCTGCCCGGCCCAGCCGAGGTAGCGGTCGAGTTCGAACCGCAGCGTCGCCTCCGGCTCGGGCACCATGTCGGTGAAGTACCGCCATGCCTTGTCATAGGTCCACTGCCCACCGCCGGCCTCCGCAGGCGCCGGCAGGCCGCAGTGCACCCCGATGTCGATGACGACTCGCACCGAGCGCAACAGTTGCGACGCCACCAGGCCCAGCCGGTCGCCCGGCTCTTCCAGGAAACCCAGCTCGGCCATCAGCCGCTCGGCGTACAGCGCCCAGCCTTCGCCATGACCGGGCACCCAGCACATCAGCCGCCGGTAGCGGTTGAGATCGGCCGAGCGCAGCACCGCGGAACAGACCTGCAGGTGGTGGCCCGGCACGCCCTCGTGGTAGACGATCGTGCGCTGCTGCCAGGTAGCGAACTCCGTCGTGCCCTTGGGCACCGACCACCACATCGTGCCGGGCCGGGAGAAGTCCTCGCTGGGCCCGCTGTAGTAGATGATTCCGGTGCTGCTGGGGGCGATCTTGCAGTCCAGGCGCCGGGCCTGCGGTGGGATGTCGAAGTGGGTCCCGGCCAGCGCCGTGACGGCCTCGTCGGAGACCTGCTGCATCCAGTCGCGGAACGCCGCCGCGCCCTGGATACGCCGTGCGGGGTCGGTGTCCAGCAGGTCGACCGCGGCCGCCAGGTCGGTGACACCCAGCTGCTCGGCGACCCGATCGCCTTCGGCTCGCCAGTGCCGCAACTCCTCGATTCCCCAGGCGTAGGTCTCCTCGGGGTCGATGTCGAGCCCGAGATAGGCGCGCGATGCCAGGGCGTAGCGTTCCCGGCCGAACGCGTCGGCATCTGTGGCGCCCCCGGCGATGTCGGCCCGCAGGGCGCCCGCCAGGGTCGCGAAGGCCTGGGACGCGGCGGCACCGCCTGAGGTCAAGGCCTGGGCGAGGGCCGGCGGCACGCCGTCGCGGCCGGCCAACCGGGCGACGAAGGTGTGGAAGAAGCCATCCGGGCCGACATTGTCGTCGCATTGCACCGCGCACGCCTCGACCTGGCGTCGGGCGGGGGGCAGCCCCGCGGCGATCCCGGCCCGCAAGCTCGCCAGGTACCCCTGCACGGCCGTTGGCAGGGCGTGCAGCCTGGCTGCCAGCGACTCCAGGTCGGCCGTTGTCTGGCTGGGGGTGACGTCGAAGACGTCGCGCAGTGACTGCACCGGTGAAGCGGCGACGTTGATGTCGCGGAGGTCCTCGCCGGCGTCGCTGCGTGTCGACGCGGTCTGCAGCTGGTCGATGAGCGCCTCGGCGGTGACCCGGTCGACCTCGTCACGCGGCGGCGTTGCCATGACCTTGGCGAGCGTGTCGCGGTGCAGGTCGGCCCGGGCGGCGGCGCCGTCGGGGGAGTAGTCCGTCAGCGCGTCGGCGTGCTCGGCCAGGCCCATCACGGTCGCCGCGACGGGGTCCAGCGCGGCGTATCGGAGGAGGTAGTCCTCGGCGATCGCGTCGAGCGGGGTGGGCGTGCGCGCGCCGGCTTCGTGGTGGGTCACCGGGTCCACCGGGGTCTCGGCACGGGTGACAGGGCACCGCGCCAGTCGTCGGGTCCCGGTGCCGATGGCCGGCGGTGACCGTGACGCGGGTCGCCCCAACCGTCGGCGTCCCGCGTCCACTGCCGTCGGGGGTCGGGCCGAGACGCCTGTCGGCTCGCTGCCGAGATGGCGCAGACCACCGCGGCGAGTTCGGCCGGGGTGGGGCGGCCGGTGATCACCCACACGTCCTCGGTCCTCACAGGGGGATGTTGCCGTGCTTCTTGGGTGGCAGGACCGCGCGTTTGTTGCGTAGCAACCGCAGTGCCTTGGTCACCTCGGCCCGGGTGGCCGACGGCTCGATGACGGCGTCGACATAGCCGCGCTCCGCGGCGATGTAAGGGTTGGCCAGGGTGTCCTCGTACTCGGTGATGAAGCCCTGGCGCATTGCCTCGACGTCGCGCCCATCACGCTGGGCCTGTGCCAGCTCCGAGCGGTAGAGCACATTGACCGCTCCCTGTGCGCCCATCACGGCGATCTGTGCGGTGGGCCAGGCCAGGTTGACGTCGGCGCCGATGTGCTTGGAGCCCATGACGTCGTAGGCGCCGCCGTACGCCTTGCGGGTGATGACCGTCACCAGCGGGACGGTCGCCTCGCAGTAGGCGTACAGCAGCTTGGCGCCGCGGCGGATGATGCCGTTCCACTCCTGGTCGGTGCCGGGCAGGAAGCCGGGCACGTCGACCAGGGTGAGGATCGGCACGTTGAAGGCGTCGCAGGTGCGCACGAAGCGGGCGGCCTTCTCGCTGGAGTCGATGTCCAGCGTCCCGGCCAGGTGGAAGGGTTGGTTGGCCACGATGCCCACCGAGATCCCGTCGACCCGGGCGAACCCGATGAGGATGTTGGGTGCGAACCCCGCCGAGACCTCCAGGAACTCTCCGTCGTCGACGACCCGCGCGATGATCTCGTGCATGTCGTAGGGCTGGCTGGCGGCGTCGGGGATCGCTGTGTTCAGCCACCGGTCGTCCTCGGTGACCCGCAGGTCACCGGTACCAGCGCCCGCCTCCTGCGGGGGGAGCGCCATGTTGTTGCCGGGCAGGTAGGACAGCAGCGCGCGGGCATAGTCCAGCGCGTCGGCCTCGTCGCTCGCCATGTAGTGGGCGTTGCCGGAGCGGGTGGCATGGGTGCGGGCGCCGCCGAGCTCTTCGAAGCCCACCTCCTCGCCGGTCACGGTGCGGATGACGTCGGGCCCGGTGATGAACATGTGCGAGGTCTGGTCGACCATGACGGTGAAGTCCGTCATCGCCGGTGAGTAGACAGCGCCGCCCGCGCACGGGCCGAGCACCAAGCTGATCTGCGGCACGACCCCCGAGGAGGCGACGTTGCGCCGGAAGATCTCCGCGTAGAGGCCCAGCGCCACGACTCCCTCCTGGATGCGGGCGCCGCCGGAGTCGTTGATCCCGATCACCGGGCAGCCGGTGCGCAGCGCGAGATCCATCACCTTGACGATCTTCTCGCCGAAGACCTCGCCGAGGCTGCCGCCGAAGACCGTGAAGTCCTGGGAGAACACGCACACGTTGCGGCCGTCGATGGTGCCGTACCCGGTGACGACCCCGTCGCCGTAGGGTCGCTCGGCGGTCAGGCCGAAATTTGTGGTGCGGTGCCGTGCCAGCGCGTCGGTCTCGGTGAAGGACCCCGGGTCGAGCAGGGCGTCGATCCGTTCGCGGGCGGTGCGCTTGCCTTTGGCGTGCTGGCGCTCCACGGCACGGGCACTGCCGGCGTGCACCGCCTCGTCCATCCGGCGTCCCAGGTCGGCGAGTCTGCCGGCCGTGGTGTGGATGTCGGGGCGCTGCCGATCGCCCGCCGGGGCATCACTGTCCTGAGTCTGGGTCATCGGCAGCCGACTCTAGCGGTGCGCGCTCGGCGTGACGTCTGGCGGCCTACGGTGATGCGATGGCCGTACCGCGAGCGCTACCGGGGGTCGACGCCGACCGGCTGCGCTCCGCGGTCGACGGCACCTGGGAGGTCGTGGCCGTGCTGCCGACGACCGGGTCGACCAACGACGATGCGAGTGCGCTGCCGTCGCCACCCGGGACCGCTGGCAGCGCGCTCGGGCGGGTGATCGTCGCTGACCACCAGAGCGGCGGGCGGGGGCGGCTCGGCCGGGTGTGGTCGGCGCCACCCCGGGGATCGGTCGCCGTGTCGGTGGTGCTGCGGCCCGCCGTTCCGGTAAGCGCCTGGGGGTGGCTGCCGCTGCTCGCCGGTCAGGCGGCCCGCGAGGCGGTCGCTGCCGCCGTCGTCGGCGCCGCGACGGTTCTGCTGAAGTGGCCCAATGACGTCCTGATACGCGGCAGCGACGCCGACGGCAAGATCTGCGGGCTGCTGGCCGAGGTCCGGGGCCCGGACGTCGTCATCGGGGCGGGTCTGAACACCAACGTCGACGCCGCAGGCCTGCCGGTGGCCACGGCCACGTCGTTACGCCTGGTGACAGGCGGGACGGTCGACCCGACGGGGGTGGTCGCCGGCTACCTCACCCGGTTGGCGTCATGGTGGCGGACGTGGCACCTCGCCGCGGGTGACGCGGCCGCCTGCGGCCTGCTGGCCGCCCATCAGCGGTGGTCGGACACCATCGGTCGAGAGGTGCGGGTCACTGTCGAGGGGGGCGCTGGCGTCACGGGAAGGGCGCTGAGCGTCGATGAGGTCGGCCGGTTGGTGGTGCTTCAAGCCGAAGGCACGACAATTGTGATGAGCGCAGGAGACGTGATCCACGTCAGGTGAGGAAGCGTTGTCACGGGCGCACTGCATGAAGGGTGAGGTCTATCGAAGGGGACATCGGTGCTGGATCTGTAGGCGACGCTGAGCCTGGGTGTCGGGAGTCAGTCCGGAAGGGTGCCGGGGATGACATGCGGTGGGAACGAGGCCGGGGCCGAGGACCGGTAGCTCGCGCCGCTCGGGGTGTGGCTCGCACTGGGCACCGACGGCTTGCTGGGCCCGGCCGCCAACGTCTGCTGTCCCAGCACGGGGGCGTCCAGCTCTCCCGGCGCACCCTCACGGTCGCCCCGGAAGACCACGTATCGGTAGGCGGTGAACCGGAACGCCATGCCGAGCACCAGCCCGACGCCGTTCTTGGCGATGTTGTCCGCCAGTGCCGACTCGAATCCCAGGATGTAACGGGAGACAGCGAGGCAGCCCACCGCGATCCCGATGCCGATGACGTTCATGACGAAGAACAGCACGGCCTCGCGGTGGATCTGGCTGCGGCGGCGATGCCGGAACGTCCAGTACCGGTTGCCCAGCCAAGCAACGACGGTGGCGACGACCGCGGAGATGATCCCGGCCGTCAAGGGCTTCCCCGCCAGCACTGGCTGCTCGCCGACGTGGAGCAGCGCGTTGAACAGGCCCACGTCGACGACGAAGGCCACGGCACCGACCGTGCCGAACTTGATGAACTCGCGGACCACCAGATGCATCGCGTCACGGCCACGCCGAACCAGGGCGATGAGGCTGGTCAGAGGGCCTGTCGCTGGCTCCGTGACACCAGGGCCGGCGACGGGTGAATTCAGCACGGCCGTCACGGTACGCCACCGTTCTGCGTAGGCTCTCTCGGTGAGCGCCGATCGTGTCCGAGTTGATGCCGGCGTTCCACCGACCGTCGGTGTGGTCGGTGGTGGCCAACTGGCGCGAATGCTCGTCCCTCCCGCGGTGGCCCTGGGCATCGGGCTACGGGTGCTGACCCGCTCGACTGACGAGTCGGCCGCGGCCGTCGCCGAGCACATCGTCGGTGACCCCGACGACCCCGCGGCACTTCGGCGGCTGTCCTCGGGTGTCGATGTCATCACTTTCGATCATGAACTCGTGCCGGGTGAGCACCTTGCCGCACTTGAGGCCGACGGGGTCGTGCTGCGCCCTGGTGCGCGATCCCTTGAGCACGCCCAGGACAAGCTCGTGATGCGTCGCCGGCTGAGCACCCTCGGCGTCGCCGTTCCGGCCTGGACGCAGGCGTGGTCAGCCGCAGAGGTGCTCGCTTTCGGGGATCGAGTCGGCTGGCCCGTGGTCGTCAAGCGCGCCCGGGGCGGCTATGACGGCCGTGGCGTGCTGGTTCTGGACCGCGATGCGGTGGCTGCCGAACCGGTGATCGATGAGTGGTCGGCCGACGGCGCGGGGTTGCTGGTCGAGGAGCGGGTGACGTTCCGCCGCGAACTGGCAGTACTGCTGGCGCGCAGTCCGAGCAATCAGGTGTGCGTCTGGCCGGTGGTGCAGACGGTGCAGGTGGACGGGATGTGCCGGGAAGTCCTGGCGCCCGCGCCGGATCTCGACGACGAGACGGCCGCGGCGGCCGCGCTGGCGGCGACCCGGATCGCGGCAGAGCTGGGGGTGGTGGGGGTGATGGCCGTCGAGGGTTTCGAGCCGGAGCCCGCAGCGATCGCCGCCGGCGCGCCACGCTTCATCGTCAACGAACTGGCGATGCGACCGCACAACAGTGGCCACTGGACCATCGACGCCTGCGTCACCAGCCAGTTCGAGAACCACCTGCGAGCGGTCCTCGACCTGCCGCTGGGTGATGTGACCAGCCGGGCACCCGCCACCGCCATGGTCAACATCGTCGGAGCGCCGCCGCCGGACTTCCAGGCCGACCTATACCCCGCCTACCTGCACGTCATGGCCCGCGATCCCGGTGCCCGGGTGCATGTTTACGGCAAGCAGGTACGTCCGGGCCGCAAGGTCGGTCACGTCACCGTGTCCGCCGCCACCCACGAGGAGGCGCTGGAACGGGCGCGGCACGCCGCCGGCTTCATCGCGGGGACGGTGCACGAGTGAACGCGGTGCCGGCGGTGGCGGTGGTGATGGGGTCGGACTCGGACTGGCCCGCGATGTCGGCCGCCGCGGACGTCCTGGAGGAGTTCGGCATCGCCCATGACGTCGACGTCGTCTCCGCCCACCGGATGCCGCACCAGATGATCGAGTGGGGTGCGACCGCCGAGGAGCGGGGCCTGCGCGTGATCATCGCGGGCGCCGGCGGGGCCGCCCACCTGCCCGGAATGTTGGCGGCCGTGACCACGCTGCCGGTCATCGGGGTGCCGGTGCCGCTCGCGCACCTCGACGGCCTGGACTCGTTGCTCTCGATCGTGCAGATGCCCACCGGGGTCCCGGTGGCAACGGTCGGCATCGGCAAATCCGGCAACGCTGCCCTCCTGGCGGTGCGGATTCTCGCGGCCGGCGAGGGCGAGCAGGCGATCCGGTTGCGCTCGGGGCTGCTCGCCTATAGAGAGCGGTCCCGGTCACAGGCCGTCGCGAAGGGACAGGCGCTGCGTTTTAGGCGCTGATGATCCAACCGGTGACGTCCCAGCCGGTGACGTTCCAGGCGGTGAGGTTCCAGCCGGTGACGTTCCAGGCGGTGAGGTTCCAGCCGGTGACGATCCAGGCGGTGACGATCCAGGCGGTGACGATCCAGGCGGTGAGGTTCCAGGCGGACCCGCTCAGGGGGCCGGCGGCAGGCTCGGCACCGAGCCGGGGGCCGTGGGCACTTCGACGGCTGGTTCCTGTGCGGCGGCCAGCGCCGCGACGGTTGCCATATCGTCGGCCAGCAGCGCCGACCACAACTGCTGCGAGGCTACGGGGTCCCACTCCACAGCCGACCCGGCCGGTGTCGAGAGGTTGAGGTTGGACACCGGCACGGTCATGGTGATGCCGCCGCCACCGGCGATCGAGCGCATTCCCAGCAGGAACCTGCCCAGGTCGATCGGCCCGGTGTCGGCGTCGACGGTCAGCGCGGACCCGCCCGCGGCCGCCACCCGGTACCCCGTGAAGGGGTTGAGCACGGTCGCGGGGCTGGCCGCCTGGGTGACGATGGCCGAGAGGATGGCGCGCTGACGGGCCACCCGGGCCAGGTCGCCTTGGGCGTCGGTCTTGCGGCTACGGGCCAGGCCCAGTGCCTGCGCGCCGTTGAGGGTCTGACAGCCGGCGGCCAGGTCGATCCCGGCGTCGGGGTCGGTGATCGGGGCCGGCAGGCAGGTCTCGACGCCACCGATGGCATCGGTGATCCTGGCGAAGCCGCCCAGGCCGGTCTCGACATAGGAATCGATGCCGATGCCGGTTGCGTCGGTGATGGTCTGTGCGAGCAGCGCGGGGCCGCCGAACGCGAACGCCGCGTTGATCTTGTTCTGGCCGTTGCCGGGAATGCTGACGTAGGAGTCCCGGGGAATGCTGATCAGCACGGGCTGTTGCCCGCCACCCGGCACATGCAGCAGCAGGATGGTGTCGGTTCGCTTGCCCGCGGCGTCGGCCTCGCTGCCGCTGTTGAGGTAACCCACGTCCGCCTCGGTCAGCCCCTCCCGCGAATCTGACCCGACCAGCAGGTAGGTGGTGCCGGCGGTGTCTGTGACGGTCGGCAGGGCATCGGTCTTGGTGACGTTGCGCCAGGCCACGCCGCCCAGCGAGAACGGATACCCGATACCGATGATGAGCAGCAGCACCAGGATCGTGCGGAGCAGGCGCAGCGGGCGCCGACCACGCCGCGCGGGCCGCGCCGTGGGACGGCTCGGCGCGCCCGGGGCCGGTCCGCGGTCGGCCCGCGACGGGGCGCGACCCGAGGGGACATCGTGGGAATCGTAGGAATCGAAGGCCCGACCGAGCCGGGTGTCGTCCGGGTCGGGAGTTGCCGAGCGCGAGCGCGCCGAGCGGGCGGCCGACGTGGCCGAGCGGCTGCTGCCGGGTGTGGCGGTCGGTGCGGCCGCGGCAGCTGAGGCAGGGGGCGAGGCGTCCCGGGCGTCGCGCACGAAGCGCGGTGCGGTCGGCCGTCCGGTGATGTTGTCCCGAATCGTGCCGTCACCGCGGTGACCCTGAACGGGGACCGGCTTGCCCGGAATCGGCATCTGCCGGGTCGGATCCACGTCGCGGTAGCGGTCATCCTCAGGCACCTCGTCACGGTACGCGCCAAACCGGAAGCACGCCCGCACGAAGCGCGGAAGTGCTCCGGGCGTGGCCCGCTCGTGCCCGCCCGATCAGACCCGCGGTCGGCCCAGTGCGCGGTACTGCCAGCCGGCCGCGCGCCAGGTGGCGGGATCCAGGGCGTTGCGGCCGTCGAGGATCCGCTTGTGCCGTACCACCTCGCCGAACTTGACCGGGTCGAGCTCGCGGTACTGCGCCCACTCGGTCAGCAGCAGGACGACGTCGGCGTTCTCGGCCGCTTCCTCGGCGGTCGCCGCGAAGCGCAGGTCCGGCCACAGCCGCCGCGCGTTGTCCAGGGCCTCCGGGTCGGTCACGGTGACGTACCCGCCCTGCAGCCCGATCTGGGCGGCCACGTTGAGGGCGGGGGAGTCGCGGATGTCGTCGCTGTCGGGCTTGAACGCTGCCCCGAGCACGGCGATCCGGGCGCCCATGAGCGAGCCGCCCAGTTCCTCGCGCGTGAGTTCGACCATCCGGGTGCGGCGACGCATGTTGATCGCGTCGACCTCGCGCAGGAACGTCAACGCCTGGTCGGCACCCAGCTCGCCGGCGCGCGCCATGAAGGCCCGGATGTCCTTGGGCAGACAGCCACCACCGAAGCCCAGGCCGGCGCCCAGGAACCGGCGCCCGATCCGGGCGTCGTGACCCAGCGCATCGGCGAGTTGCGTGACGTCGGCCCCGACCAGCTCGCAGACCTCGGCCATCGCGTTGATGAAGGAGATCTTCGTCGCGAGGAACGAGTTCGCCGCCACCTTGACCAGTTCGGCCGTGGCGTAGTCCGTGGCGACCTTCGGGGTGGGCGCGGCGAGCGGGGTGGCATAGACCTCATCGAGCATCGTCTCGGCGGTGGTCGCGGCTATGCCGGGTGGCAGGCCGTACACCAGCCGGTCCGGGTGCAGCGTGTCCTTGACGGCGAAGCCCTCCCGCAGGAACTCCGGGTTCCAGGCGAGAATCGCGTGCTCGCCGACCGGCGTCAGCTCCTCGACCAGCGCCGCCAGGCGGGCGGCCGTGCCGACGGGGACGGTGGACTTGCCGACCACCAGCGCGGGAGCATCGGCGGTGCCACGGAGCTGGGGTACCAGCGCCTCCACGGCGGCGTCGACGTAGCGCAGGTCGGCGGCATACTCGCCCTTGCGCTGCGGCGTTCCGACGCAGACGAAGTGGACCTGGTAGTCCGAGACCTCGGCGATGTCGGTGGTGAAGCGCAGCCGGCCGGTGGCCAACGCGCGGGTCAGGAGCTCGGGCAGGCCCGGCTCGTAGAAGGGCGCCTCGCCCACCGAGAGCGCGCCGATCTTGGCGGCGTCGACGTCGACCCCGATGACGTCGTGGCCCAACTCCGTCATGCACGCGGCATGGACCGCCCCCAGATAGCCACAACCGATCACAGACATGCGCATGGCAGGCGAGATTAGCCGGGGCGGGGCGCTTCGCGTGCGCTCCCCCCGTGGCAGTGGCCGATTGGCCGGATTACCCGCGGGTAACTGCAGCGATATCCTTCCGGGGTGAGCGATGAAGCCATGAGCGCGTTCCGGCTGAGCCCCGACCAGCTAGACCTCCGCAAGGCGGTGCGGGAGCTGGCTGAGGAGGTGATCGCGCCGCACGCGGCGGCCGTCGACCATGACGCCAGGTTCCCGCAGGAGGCCTACGACGCGCTGGTCGCGGCGGACTTCCACGCCCCCCACGTCCCGCAGGCCTACGGCGGCGTCGGAGCGGACGCGCTGACGACATGCCTGGTCATCGAGGAGGTGGCACGTGCCTGCGGATCCAGCTCGCTGATCCCGGCGGTCAACAAACTCGGGTCGATGCCGCTGCTGCTCGCCGGCGACGAAGCCGTCAGGCAGCGCTACCTGCCCGCGCTGGCCAGTGGGGAGGCGATGTTCTCCTACGGTCTGTCCGAGCGGGAGGCCGGATCGGACACCGCGGCGATGCGGACCCGCGCGGTGCCCGAGGGCGAGGGCTGGCGGCTGCACGGCCAGAAGTCGTGGATCACCAACGCCGGGGTGAGCCGGTTCTACACCGTGATGGCGGTCACCGACCCGGACGCCGGGTCCCGCGGCATCACGGCCTTCGTCGTCGAGGCCGACGACGAGGGTCTGGCGTTCGGGGCGCCGGAACGGAAGCTGGGGATCAAGGGCTCGCCCACCCGGGAACTGCTCTTCGACGGCGTGTACCTGGGCCCCGAGCGCCTGGTCGGCGAGCCCGGGCAGGGCCTCAAGCTGGCGTTGCGGACCCTGGACCACACCCGGATCACCATCGGCGCGCAGGCGGTGGGGCTGGCGCAGGGTGCGCTGGACTACGCCCTGGGCTACGTGCGCGAGCGGCGGCAGTTCGGGCGAGCGGTGGCGGAGTTCCAGGGTGTGCAGTTCATGCTCGCCGACATGGCGATGCAGCTGGAGGCGGCCCGCCAGCTGGTCTACGTCGCGGCCGCGGCCAGCGAGCGCGCGGCGGCCGGTGTAGCGGGGCCGGAGGAGAACCTGTCGTTCCTCGGCGCCGCCGCCAAGTGCTACGCCTCGGACGTCGCGATGTCGATCACCACCGATGCGGTGCAGTTGCTGGGCGGGGCGGGCTACGTGTCGGACCACCCGGTCGAGCGGATGATGCGCGACGCCAAGATCACGCAGATCTATGAGGGCACGAACCAGATCCAGCGGCTCGTGATGGCTCGACAGCTGGTGTCCTGAACACGCGTTCTGATCTCTCGTGATCGTGCAGGGGGCCGAATGGGGGTGAAACCTCCCAGGAACCGGTAACCGCCTTCAGCCCCGCCCCCGGTGGCCGAAAGTAGCTCCATGCGCACGCTGAGTATTTTCGCGTCCGTTTCGTTAGCGGTGGGGCTGCTCGCTTTCGATGTCGTGGACATACCTGCTGCCCAAGCGGTACCGGTGGCGCCCGAGGTGGACGCCGTCTCGCTGGCCGGAGTGGATGCGGCCGCGGTAGGCAGCGAGGGGACGGACTCCCGACCGGACGAGCGCCCGGCGCAGGGACCGGCACCCGATGCGCGACCCGAGCTGATGACATCGGAGCTGTCCACTCAGGACTTCTCCGTGATGGGGGTGACCTGGGACGCCGACAGCGTCGCCGCCGCCTCGGCAGTTGTCTCGGCGCGGGTGCGAGTCGACGGTGACTGGAGCGAGTGGGAGGTGCTGGACCTCAACGACACCGCACCCGACCCCGGCACGGACGAGGCGCGGGCGGCGGCTGACATCGTGGCCACGGAGCCGCTGGCCGTGGTCGGCGGTGAGGCCGTGCAGGTGCGCATCGACACCAGCAGCGGCGAGGTTCCCGCCGACGTCGAGGCCGTCGTCATCGACCCCGGGACCTCGCGCGCCGATGACCCGGCGGTGCGCGGCGGGGCGCTGTCGACGGCGAATGCGGTGGCCGGCCGACCGTCGATCATCACCCGCGCCCAGTGGGGCGCCGACGAGAGCCGCCGCAGCTGTGGCAACGGGGTCATGAACACGATCAAGGCGGCGGTGGTGCACCACACGGCGGGCACCAATTCCTACGGCCCGGCGGACAGCGCGGGCCTGATCAGGGGCATCTACGCCTATCACACCGGCACGCTGGGCTGGTGCGACATCGGCTACAACTTCCTCGTCGACCGCTACGGCCAGGTGTTCGAGGGTCGCGGCGGCGGCGTGGAGAAGGCGGTGCGGGGGGCGCACGCCGGCGGGTTCAACGAGAACACTTTCGGCATCTCGGCGTTGGGTGACTTCAACACGGCGAGCGCGCCCGACGTCATGGTCGAGGCCATCGCGGGGGTGGCCGCCTGGAAGCTGCAGGGGTCCTACCGCGACCCGCTGGGCAGCACGCAGCTGACCAGCGCAGGCGGCGGCACGGCCAAGTTCCCGGCGGGCCAGGTGGTGACGCTGCCCGTGATCATGGGCCATCGTGACGTCGGCAGCACCGCCTGCCCCGGCGCCAACCTCTATTCCCGCCTGGACTGGATCCGGCAGCGGACATCGGCGCTGATCGGCGCCGCGCTCGTCGACCCCACGGTGTCCTCGGCCAGCCTGGCAAGTGGGGGATCGGTCGCGGTCACTGCGGGCGCCACGGGTGATCTGACGTGGCGGTTGGAGGTCGTCGACCTGTGCTCCGCCACCGTCATCGCCGAGCGCAGCGGTACTGCAGGCCGGGGCCGCAACGTCAACACGTCCTGGGACACCAAGCGCACCGGCGGCAGTCCAGCGGGTCCCGGCAGCTACCGGCTCTCACTGCGCGCCACCGGCGCCTCGGGGCCTGCGCTGAGCAGGTCGTGGCCGGTGACCGTCACAGGCACACCGGACACGGCCGGGGCGGGTGGCGCACCCGCGAGTCAGGCCGGTGCGTTCGTGCCGCTGACGCCCGCTCGCTTGCTGGACACCCGAACCTCGGGCGACGCGCTGGTGGCCGGCGACACGCGCAACGTGGTCATAACCGCGCGCGGCGGGGTGCCGGCCAACGGGGTGACCGCTGTCGCCCTCAACGTCACCAGCGCTTGCGTCTCGCAGACCGCGGCCTCCTACATCACGGTCTGGCCAACAGGGTCGGCCAAGCCGAACACCAGCTCTTTCAACACCTCGGCCAGTGACACCGCGGCATCGCTCGTGGTGTCGGGTGTCGGTGCCGGCGGCGCCGTGAGCATCTACAACGACACGGGCACGACACACCTGATCGTCGACGTCGTCGGCTACTTCACGTCGGCCGGCGGTGGCACGAACTACCAGCGACTGACTCCGCGGCGGGTCTTCGACTCGAGGGTGTCCGGCGGTGTCTTGGCCGACGGTGCCACCCGGGTGGTGACTCTGAGCGGGCAAGCGGGCACGGCGGGGGCGGCCTTGAACGGCGCCGTGCTCAACGTCACCGTCGCGGGAGCGCAGTCTCCCGGTTTCGTCACGGTGTTCCCTGCGGCGGCGGCGCGGCCGCCGACCTCGACCGTCAACCTCGTGCCCGGCGCCGATGTGGCCAACCGCGCCTACGTCGGTCTCGACTCGAACGCCTTCTCGATCTTCATGGGAGGGGGTCCGGCGCATGTGATCGTCGACCTGGTCGGGTACTACACGACCACGGCTGTCACCGGGGGGTCGTTCTCCTCGACCGGGCCCTCGAGAATCCTCGACACCCGATCCGGGGAGGGTGGCATCACGGGTCCGCTCGCTGCCGGCCAGGAGATCGACCTGCGCGTCGCGGGCGTGGCCGGTGTTCCCGCGGGTGCCCGGGCCGTGGTCCTGACGGTCACCGGAGATGCTGCGACGGCCGTCACCTACTTGACCGCGTGGCCGAAGGGTGAGAGCAGGCCGAACACCTCCGACCTCAACCTGCGGCCGGGCGGCGCGAGGGCCAACGTCGTGGTGGCCAACGTCGGTGCGGACGGGCAGATCAAGCTGTTCAACGACAAAGGGTCGACACACGCCATCGTCGACATCGTCGGCTACTTCAGCTGAGCGGTGGCGGCGGCCGGTAGGGCGCGGTCGCCGCCACTGGCTTGAACATCGCCTGTACGGCGGAGCGGGCTACGGCCGGGGGCAGCAGGCGACGCTTGCGAAACGCCAGCGGCAGTCCTCGGACAGCAGCCGCCCCGGCCCGCAACCGCACCCAGGTCCGGGCGGACCGGGGGCCCATAGCGAGGGTCAGCGACACCACGGTGGCGGGGTAGCGCGCCCATTGCAGCGAGGCAAGCTGCCAGGAGGCGTTGCGGGCCAGCACCAACAGGCGGTTGCGCTCGTTGTAGTACCTGAAGGTGTCCGATCCCTCAACGCTCGACATCGCGTGCCGATGCTCGACCATCGCGGCCGGCACGTGCCGCGCTCGCAGCCCGAGCAGCCGAAACCGCCAAGCCAGGTCCAGGTCCTCGTAGTAGAGGAACAAGTCCGGATCCATCCCGCCGGCGGCCCGGACGGCGGCGACCCGCAGCAGCACCGCCGCCCCGGTTGCGCCGAACGGCTCGGCCCGGGTGTGGCGCGACTGCCACGGCACCAGCCAGTCCCGGTCGTAGCCGTATCCGTCCGGGGTGATCTCCAGGCCGGTGCTATTCGTGAGCTGCGCCTGCATGTGTGATGCATCGGGTCCGAGCAGCTGGACCGACGGCTGGACGGCCGCCACCGACTCCTCCTGCGCCGCGTCGACCAGAAGCCGGATCGTGTCCGGTGCTGCCCGGGCGTCGTCGTTCATCACGAAGGCCCAAGGCGTTGTGACCAGATCCAGGGCCAGGGCCACCCCGCCCGCGAAGCCCCGGTTGGTGTCGCTGCGCAGGGTGCGGACGCTACCCCGGTAGCGGGCGAGCACGTCACGGGTCGCGGCGTCGGCATCGTTGTCCACCACGAGGACGTTCACGCCACCGGGGTGGTCCTGGGCCAGCAGGGAGTCCAGGCACTCGGCCAGGAACGACGACGAGCGCCACGCCACCACGACCGCGGTCACCGCCGCGGCGGCGGTCCCGCTGGCCGCGCTCACAGCTGAGCTGCCAGCCGGTAGGCCCGCACCGTTGCCAGGGCGCACTCCTGCCAGGTGAAGCGGGCGGCGTGGGCCCGCCGCGCCGCAGCCGCGGAACTGTGCGGGTGCTCGTCGGGCAGGTGGGCGATGGCGCTCGCCCAGGCGTCCACATCCAGTGCCGGGACGAACACCGCGTCCGGTGGCGCCACCTCGCGCAGCACTGGCAGGTCGCTTGCCATGACCCGCCGCCCGGCTGCGGAGGCCTCGAGAATTGGCAGGCCGAAGCCCTCGGCCAGCGAGGGAAGCACCAGGGCGGCGCTGCCCGCCACGACCGTCCGCAGGTCGGCCTCGTCCAGGCGGCCCAGCCGGGCTACCCCTTCGCCGTCGTCGTCCCCGGTCGACGTCCCGCCGCCCCAGCCGACACCGCCGACGATCACGAGGTCCAGGCTGTCCGGGTTCCGGGCGCGGGCCAGACGGTGGGCAGCAAGCAGGGTGACGAGGTTCTTCCGCGGTTCCGCTGTGCCGACGAAGACCAGGTACGGCCGGCCGCGGCGTCGTGCTCCCGCAGCGTGCCCGTCGTCGATCCCCAGCCGCGTCAGCGTCGCGGGGTCCGCCTGTGTGCCGGCCCACCTCTCGGCGTCGACACCCAACGGGGTGGCGACCACCCGGTCCGCGGGCACCCCGAGCCGCTCGATCACGTCGGAGCGAACGGCCTGCGACGGGGTCACCACTACCGTGCGCCGCCGGCGCAGCGCCCGTGGCAGCAGGGTGGCGTGCGCACGTGAGCGGGCCCTCACGGTGCCAGGATGGGTGAGGAATGCCAGATCATGAACAGTGACGACCGAGGCCGCCCGCCACGTGGGGGGGGAGAGGAAGTTGGTGCCGTGGAACACATCACACGGGCCACTGAGCAACTCGACCGGGGGCCACCGTCCATATTGCCATGCGGCCATCAGCAGCCGTGCCGGCAGCCGGCGCGACGCCACCCGGGCGCCTGGCATCGCCGGAAGCACCCCCCGCCAGGAGAAGGCGACGAGGGTCAGGTCAGGGCGATCGGCACCGGGCAGCCTGGTGAGCGCACCGACCAGCTCGCGGCAGTAGCGGGGGACGCCCGACGTCTGCTCGAGCATCGGTGTCGCATCCAGGCCAAGCCGCATCGTCACTCCAGTCGTCGGGTTGCTCCCGGTCAGCTTCCCAGGGGGGTGCCGTGGGTCCGCGCATCACCTACGGCGCCGACGTGACACGGGGGTCCGGAACGTGCGTGAAAGGTGGGAGGATTCGCCGCCATGGGGCGCGAGCACGTCGGGCGGCACCGACCGGATCGACGGATGGATCAGCAATGAGCGGGACGATCGCCGAGCCTGTCGAGGATACGGTCGGCAACGATGTTTCACCCTCGGGCGTCAGAACGACCGACCCCGCGAACGGTATCCCAGCCTGGCAACTCTGGGTGTTCCCGCTGTTCCTCGTCGTCGTGGTTCTCGTCCTCACGGCGCTGCGGCTCAGCGGCACCTCGATCGGGGTCTACCAGACGTACCTTTACGGCTCGCCCGAGAGCGACGACCTGCTCTTCGCCGACCCGCAGCAGATCCGCTCGGACGAGTGGCTGGTCATGACACAGATGACCATCGCTCAGGCTCGCGAGAACTTCCCGCTGATCAACCAGAACATCACCAATGGTCGCGACATGTCGCTGATCGTCGACGTGCCGTACCGAGACTGGTCCATCATTTTCAAGCCGCAGAACCTCGGCTTCTTCGTGCTGCCACTGGAGAACGCGTTCGCCCTCAAGTGGTGGTCCCTGCTAGCGATCGTCGCGCTCGGAGGCTACGCCTTTGTCCTGCACGTGCTGCCGGGACGCCCCCTCCTCGCGGTGCTGCTGGGGACCGGCTTTGGCTTGAGCCCGTTCCTGTTCTGGTGGTACTGGGCGGGCTTCGTGGCGTGCTTCGGGTACAGCCTGCTGCTCATCGTGCTCGGCATGCGCATCATCGAGGGTCGGCGGGTCGGTGTTCCGGGCCGAACACCATTGGGTCCGCGTGCTTCCCATGCGGTGCACGCCGTCGCCATGGCCTATCTCGCCATCTGTTTCGCGCTGCTCCTGTACCCGCCGATCTCGATCTGCCTCATCCTGGTCGTGATCAGCTACCTGCTGGGCCACGCGGCACAGGCGCGGTGGTCGGACCGCAGCGTAGGCACGCGTGGCCTGCTGGCCCGGCTCGGAGTGCTGGCCGCCGCTGGCGTAGGGGCCGGCTTGGTGCTGGCGGCGTTCGTACTGACACGCCGCGAGGCGATCGACGCGGTGCTGTCGACCGTCTATCCAGGCGAACGTGTGGTGACCGGCGGCGGGTACCCGTGGCACTCGATCTTCGACACCTTTCTCCAGCCGCAGCTGCAGCGGGGTCCTTTCCCGCTGGCCAACCAGTCTGAATCGTCGAACTTCTTCCTTCTCATGCCGTATCTCATCGTCGCCGGCGCGGTGGTCGCCGGGTACTCGTACCGGCGTACCCGCCGGATGGACTGGCCATTCGTGGCACTGCACGCGGTGGTCGGGCTGTTCCTGATGTTCCTCTTCGTGCCGCAGCTGCAGCCGCTGTACGGCCTGCTGTTCCTCGACCTGGTTCCCCAGCAGCGGGTGCTCACGGGTCTCGGCCTCGCGAGCTTCCTCTACCTGGTCCACCTCATCCGGCTCCTGCTGCCCCTGCGGGCTGACCTGCGGCTGCGCGGCGCGGCCGCTGGATACGCCCTGGCGTGCCTGGCCGCGACGTTAGCGGTCGGCGGCTACATGATCGACGCCTTCCCGCAGTTCGTCTCGCGGTGGAACTCCGTCGCCGTCTACGCCGTGCTCTTCTGTGCAGTGATCTTCCTTTTCCTGGCCAAGCTGCCCCGGGTCGGCGCGGCTGTCCTGCTGGGCCTGTCCGCCGCGAGCGTGGCGACGGTCCATCCGCTGTATAGGGGTCTGGGCCCGGTCGAGGACACGGCGGTGCTGGATGCGATCTCCGAGGTGTCGCGTCCCGAGGACGCCTGGGCCACGGTGGACACCTTCGAGTTCGAGAACCTGGCGTTGCTGGCCGGCCAGGAGTCGGTCACCGGCGTCCAGTTCTACCCGGACCTCGAGTTCTGGGATCAGGTCGACGGGGGAGTGTCAGAGGACGTGTACAACCGCTACGCGCACGTCACGTTCACCACCCGGCCCGATGCCCCGCTGCTGGCCGTCGGGGGGGCGCAGGACACGTTCCAGGTGGCGCTTGAATGCACGGAATTCCTCACCGAGAACGTGGACTTTCTGCTCGCCCAGAGCGAGCTGACCCAGCCCTGCACGTCGCTGGTGCGTACGGTCGAGTACCCCACGCGCACGTTCTACATCTACCGGGTCTCCGACTCGACGCAGCGGTAGGGGCCGCACCGTCGAGTCGGCCCGTTCGCAGCCGGGGCTTCGTCGCCTCGGCGGCCGTGGGCGGCGTAGCACCGATCGTGACGCTCGACGACAGAGCCTGGCGTTCCCACAGCGGATCGGCACGTACTCAAGTACCGGTCTGCAACCTGCTCCAGGCTAGGTTCCTCGTGAGGACGCGGTGGTGTGTGGGCAGGTCATCGCCACCGTCGGTTAGTTGAGTTGGGAGCAGGAGCCATCCCTGGGAACGGTCGTCGCTCGCGTTGCCAGGGCGTGTACTGCGTGCGGTCCAGACCGGTTGACGGATCCAACGGGATCGCCGCGGTCCCCGTCGCCACGCACCGGGACCGCTTGCCGCCCGCTTGCTATGTTGGTCGTTAAGCCCGTCACGCCCATGCGCCGTCCCGTCGCGCCGACTCCAGGAGTCCCATGCTCGTCACCGTTCTCGCGCCGCGCCCCGGGACAGCCGATAGTCTCGCCCGGTGAGCGTCGTCGCCGATGTGCGCAGCATCGTTTCCCGCCGCGAGCTGTTACTCAACCTCACAGTCCGCGAGTTGCGGGGCAAATACAAAGGCACCGTTCTGGGTTGGGGCTGGTCTCTGCTCAATCCGCTCGCCACCACGATCATCTTTACGCTGGTGTTCGGGTTCGTTCTGCGGGTACCACCCCCCACCGGCGTCGACGGGCTGTCCAACTACGCGCTCTTCCTGCTCTGCGCGCTTCTGCCGTGGAACTTCCTCAGTGCTATCATGACCGGTGGCATGGGGTCGCTGGTGGCGAACGCCAACCTGATCAAGAAGACGGCATTTCCCCGGCAGTTACTTGTTATCTCGGTCGCGACCGCCGGAATCGTCACGTTCGCCATCGAGATGAGTGTCCTGCTGGTTGTCTTCCTGTTCTTCGGGGTGAACTCGCTGTTCTTCATCCCGGCACTGATCCCGCTGCTGCTGTTGCTGGCGCTCTACGGGTTGGGGCTGGGCCTCTTGTTGTCGGTTGTCAACGTCTACTTCCGTGACGCCTCGCACTTCGTCGGCATCTTTATGCAGATCTGGTTCTACGCCACGCCGATCATCTATCCGCGGGAGCTGGTGGACCGGGTCATCGTCGACAATCCCTGGGTCTCCACATACCAGCTCGACACACTTTATGCGCTCAATCCGATGGTCTCCTTCGCCGAGGCCTTCCGTGATCTGCTCTACCACCAGCGGCTGCCCGAGGCCAACCAAATGATCTACTTGGTCGCCGTTACCGCCGCGACGCTGCTGCTGGGCATGCTGGCGTTCAACCGCTGGCAGGGCCGGCTGGCGGAGGAGCTGTGAGCGACGCCGCGATCGAGGTGGTGGACCTGTCCAAGCGGTTCCGGATCTACCATGAGCGCAACCAGTCGATCAAGATCGCTCTGATGCGGGGCAGGCGGGCCAGCTTCGAGGAGTTCTGGGCGTTGCGCGACGTCTCGTTCGAGATCTCGACCGGGTCGACCTTCGGGTTGATCGGCCCCAACGGCAGCGGGAAGTCGACCCTGCTGAAGTGCCTGGCGCAGATCCTGGTGCCCGACTCGGGGCGGGTGGTCGCCCACGGTTCGATGTCCGCCCTGCTCGAGCTGGGGGCCGGATTCCATCCCGAACTGTCCGGTCGCGACAACGTCTACCTCAACGGGTCGATCCTGGGCCTGAGTCGCCGGGAGATCGACCGCCGGTTCGACGAGATCGTCGGGTTCGCCGGTCTTGAGCATTTCATCGACACCCCGGTGAAGAACTACTCCAGCGGCATGTACGTGCGCCTCGGCTTCTCGGTCGCCATCAACGTGGAACCTGAGATCCTGCTCGTCGACGAGGTGCTGGCGGTCGGTGACGAGGAATTCCAGACCAAATGCATGGACAAGTTCCGCCAGTTCAAGGCGGACGGCCGCACCGTCGTGCTGGTCAGTCACGCCCTGGGCGCACTACGGCAGATGTGCGACCAGGTGGCGCTGCTCGACCACGGCCAGCTACAGATTGTCGGTGATCCGGCTGAGGTGCTCGATGCCTATGTCGGGGCCGTCCACAGCGAGCACACGGGGGCGATCCCCGGGCAGAACCGCTGGGGCTCGGGCGAGGTACTGATCGACAAGGTCGAGGTCCTGGTCGGCGGGCGGGGCGTCGACGCCCCCGCCACCGGCGACGACGTGACGCTGCGGCTGCACTGGAGCACCTCGGCCCCGGTGGCCGAAGTTGTCTTTGGGGTGATCTTCCACACCCTGGACGGGAAGCCGATCAGCGGGCCGAACACCATGGACGAGGGGTTCGTCATCGATTGTCGGGGCAGGAGCGGGACCGTTGACCTGCAGCTGGACCGGCTGCTCCTGGTCGCCGGGGAGTACGATCTGGCGCTGGCGGCCTACGACACCACCATCACCCATGCCTACGATCACCATCACAATGCCTTCCGGTTGCGGATGCGTGCCGGCGGGCCGGGCGACCGGCACGGGGTTGTCACCTTCGCGCCGCGGTGGGACGCCGTGCCGGCACCCAAGCCGTACAAGCGGTGGCTGCCGGCCGGCCAGCGCCCCTAACCGACCGGAATCCGCGTGTCATCTCGCACTGTGACAGGCGCGCACAGCGCGTGGCCGTGAGAGTCTTGGCGATGGATGCCGGGCTTCCGCCGCCTTAGTGGCTGTGCTGACGCCCCGCCCAGTGTTGCCGATCCCCGATCAATCTTGGAGGTACGCCCGGTGCGAGTGAGCGTCGTCATCGTGAACTACCAGGGGGTCGAGGACACCCTGCGCTGCATCGAAGGCTTCGCCGGGATCGACTGGCCGCGTCAAGACCTGCAGTTGGTGGTTGTGGACAACGCCAGCGGCGGCGGCGAGGCCGAACGCATCCGCGTGGCCCATCCCGAAGTGACCGTCGTCGACGCGGGCGGCAATCTCGGCTTCGCGGGGGGGTGCAACCTCGGGGTGCGGAAGAGCACTGGTGACGTCATCGCCTTCGTCAACAACGACGCGAAGCCCGACCCCGGGTTCGTCCGCGAGTCGGTACGACTCCTGGCGGCCAACGGAGACATCGGCGCCGTGGCCACGAAAGTTCTGGACTGGGAGGGCGGCCGGATAGATTTCGTCGACGCCGGCATGTCCTGGTACGGGCAGGCCTTCAAGCTGCACGTGGGTGCCCAGGACACCGGGGAGTTCGACGTCGAGCGCGACGTGTTGTTCGGCACCGGCTCGGCACTGGTGGTGCGCCGGACGGCCTTCGAGATCATCGGCGGCTTCGACGAGAGCTTCTTCATGTTCTTCGAGGACGTCGACCTGGGCTGGCGGATGTGGCTGGCCGGGTACCGGGTGCGCTTTGTCCCCGCGGCTGTCACCTACCACCGCCACCATGCCTCCATGTCGGCCGTGGGCTCGTGGCGTGAGCACTACCTGCTCGAACGCAACGCTCTGGCCATGATCTATAAGAACTATGACGACGAGAACCTGGCCGCGTTCCTGCCCGGGGCGCTGGCCTTGACCGCTCGGCGTGGTGTCGTGCGCTCGGGGCGCGACCCTCATGAGCTGGATCTGGCACACGGCAATGCGCCCGGCGAGCCGGGTGAAACGTCCGTGTCCAAGTCACTTCTCGCTTCCTTGTACGCCCTGGACGCCTTCGGTGCCGACCTGCCCCGCCTGGCCGAGGCTCGCGCCGCTGTGCAGGCACTGCGCCGCCGCCCGGACAGGGAGATCGTGGGCCTGTTCCGAACACCGATGCAGGACAACATGTCCGAAGCCGCCTTCACGGGAGTCCACCGAGGCATCGCCAAGGTGCTGGGTATCGAGTCGCACCTGCACCGGCGGCTGAAGATATTGGTGGCAACCGGCGACGCGGTGACCGCCCGAATGGCTGGCCCGGCGATCCGTGCCTGGCACATCGCCGAGACGCTGAGCCACGAGCACGAGGTCGTGCTGGCATCCACTGTGGCCTGCGACGTCCCGGACCCGCGGTTCAAGACCAAGCAGGTCAACGCTGCCGACATCGTCGGTTTGGAGGCATGGGCGGACGTCATCGTGTTCCAGGGGTACCTGATGCACGAGCACCCGGTGCTGCGGAGCTCCGGCAAGATCCTTGTCGTCGACATCTACGACCCGTTCCACCTCGAGCAGCTGGAGCAGGCGCGCGACCTCGGCGAGGAGAAGCGCCGCGACGTGGTCGCCTCGGCCACTGGCGTGCTGAACGAGCAGCTCGCCCGTGGTGACTTCTTCATGTGCGCGTCTGAGAAGCAGCGCGACTTCTGGTTGGGGCAGCTCAGCGCCCTCGGCCGGGTGAACCCGGAGGTCTACGACCAGGACGAGTCATTGGGCAGTCTGATCTCCGTCGTCCCGTTCGGCGTCGAGAACTCGCCGCCGGTCAAGACCGCGGCGGGTATGCGCGGTGTCATCGACGGGATCGGTGACGGCGACAAGATCGTGTTGTGGGGCGGCGGCATATACAACTGGTTCGATCCGCTAACACTGATTCGCGCGATCGATGTGGTGCGCGAGTCCATGCCGGAGATCCGGCTGGTCTTCATGGGGGTCAAGCACCCCAACCCTGCCGTGCCCAAGATGCGGATGGCGTCGACGGCAGAGCAACTCGCCGACAGCCTGGGCCTGACCGGCAAGCACGTCTTCTTCAACCACGGCTGGGTGCCCTACCGAGAACGGCAGAACTTCCTGCTCGAGGCTAACGTCGGCGTCAGCACTCATCTGGACCACGTCGAGACTGCATTCTCGTTCCGTACCCGGATGCTTGACTACATGTGGGCCTCGCTGCCCATCGTCTGCACCACGGGGGACTCCCTGGCGGAGTTGGTGGACCGGCACGACCTGGGCGCGACCGTGGCTCCCGGCGACGTCGACGCACTGGCCCAGGCCCTGCTCAACGTCCTGGGAGACCCGGAGCGGAGCGAACGCCACCGCCGCAACATCGCTGTCATTGCCGCCACTTACCGGTGGCAGCAAACTCTGGCCCCACTCGTCGCCTTCTGCCGCAAGCCGTTGCGCGCGGCCGACCTGCGGACCCGGGCGGTCGCCGGGACAGTTCGTGTGGTCGAACCGCGGTGGGGTGGCCTGCGTGGGGACGCTGGACTGCTGCTCGCGTACCTGCGGGCCGGGGGTCCCCGTCTGCTACTGCTCAAAGCCAGCCAGCGGCTGCGCCGGGTTCTGGGCATGCGGTGACCGCATGATGGTTGATGGGCTGCTAGCCGGGCGCGGCGGGGGTCAGGACTGGCGGACCGTCAGCGCAATGCCAGGGCTGGCAGGGGCCGAGGTCTCGGTGTGGCCCAACCAGCTGGTGAACCCGGTCCTACCGCTCAACGTGTGAATCTCCAGTCGACCGCTGGGGGTCGCCGTCCGTTTGATCGCATAGAGGTCCAGAGTGCCGTCGCCGTCCGCTTCGGCCAGACCGAAGTCGAACGACAGCCCTCCCGGGTCGGTGTGCAACGCAGTGGCGGCGTGTAGGTCGAACTGCTGGTAGCCGGACGCCCGGGTCAGTCGGTGCGCCTCCGTCGCGCCGCTCGCCGTTCCGTAGCGCATCACAGCAGTGAGGTCACCACTCTCGGCGGCGTCGCCGATGAGCATCGTGACCTGTTGATCGTTCACCGTCGGCAGGGCAGTAGCGGTGTGCGCCACCCAGGTGCGGTAGCCACTGGCGGCCGACAGTACGTGCACCTCCGTGCGCCCCGACCCCGACGGCCCGGTGCGGATGGCGAACAGGTCCGCGTCTCGTGAGCCGGCGAAGCCGGCCACGGCGAACTGCCAGCCCCGCCCGTCGGGAGCAGTGGGCAGCGGGGTGGCGGCGTGCATGCTGAAGCTGCGGTAGCCGTCCGCACCGGACAGGACGTGCACCTCAACGAAACCGCTGTCGGTGCCGCGCTCCTTCACCGCCACCAGGTCCGGACGCGGTCCATGGCCGCGGAAGGTAAAGGTCCAATCACCGGGGTCGGACACACCCAGCGCGGTGTCTGCGGTCGACACCGGGCCTTCGGCGTGCCCGCTCGGCACCACGCTAGCCACGGTGACCGGGTTGCCCGTGGTCACGGACATGACCAGGCCCGCTGGCCTGACGTCGTCCGGGAACGCGAACCAGTCACTTCGCAGCCCGAGCGCACTTCGAACCTGTGAACCGGTGAGCATCGTCACGCCCCCGTCCCCCACCACCTGTATACCGCCGGCGCGCCCACCCCAGAGGCCGCCGCCGACACGTGCGGTCACGCGGATCAGGCGTACCGTGCCGACCTTGGCCAGTGACTCCAAGCCGGACAGCGGCACTGTGACCTGCCACGCCGAGCCGCTGCGCGGGTCCATCCCGTCGTACGGATCGTCCCTTGCCGGTCCGAGGGCCGACGCCACGGTTCGGCCGCCGTTGCTGGCGCTGAACTCGGCCCGCAGTACACCGCCTCCCTGCGTCAGCACGAGACCGCGGGTGTCGTCGACCGCCGCCGAGGCGGTCTCCAGCGAGGTCTCCCGGCCGTTGCTGCGCACCGCTCGCCCCCCGTAAACCTGGCACGACGTGGTGTCGAGAACGTCGAAGTTGGGGTCGCCGCCACTGCAGGCGCCGGAGGCGTACGAACGCGCCGCGACTGCCTGGGCGCGTAGGGCCGCCGGGTAGAACCAGGAGGGCGACTCGCGGGGGACGACGCCGTATAGGTACTCCTCCAGGCCCAGCGTGTTGACGACCTGCGTGGTGGAGCCGGAGCGGCCCATGGTCAGTGAGCCGCGGTAGGACCGCTGAGACCCGTCGGCCGTGCTCACCCAGAGGCTTTCGGGGCCGGAAATCACCACCGGCCCCGCCACCTTGGCGTCCGGCCAGCTCGGGTTCTGCGCATCGGTCCATGTGCTGCCGGCAAGGTACTGGATCCGGAGGTAGCCGTCCGGCGCCAACCGCACCCGAGCCTGCGGGCCAAGACCCGTCCAGTTCAGCGTCACGCCGGTGGCGCGGTCGGTCACCCGCACGGACGCATCCGCGCCGATGACGAGGTCGCTGTCCTCCGCGGTCAGCTTCACCCGGATGGACCGGTCCGCGCCCCGCTGCAGTGAGGCCTTGGGGTAGTAGAAGCCGAGGATCGCCTCGAAGCCCATCCCGGTGCTTGCTGCCCCCTGCGCACCCCATTGGCTCATTCCACGGCCGTGACCGTGGCCTCGACCGCTGATGGAGATCTGGCCGTCGGCGGCTCGTTCCACCAGATCAGCCGGCGCGGCAGGGGCGGCCGGGACAAGTCCGAGTAGCAGGGCCGCGACCAGGACCGGGCGAAGCACATTGCGCCCTAGGGGATGCCGTGCCATGTGTTCGTCCTTCCGCTGGCTTCAGCGGATACATCGACGCCGGGATAGTCGGAGTTAAGGCCGGCGCTGTGAGCCATGCGTCACGACTGGAGGGCAGTCCGGCCCGGTCAGCCTGGCCTGCTCAGCGCGGGCGCAACCCGAAGACGACGAGCACCGAGCGGGCACGACGGGCAAGTCGCATCGTTCGGGAAGCGTGCACCGCCAGCAGCTGGGCGTGCAGCTCCGCGATGCTGCGCTGTAGTTCGGCCTCGGTGCCCGCCCCCGCCCGCGCGGCCTGCTCGGCTGCCTTCGCGGCGCGCTGGTTCGCCTCCCGCGCCTGCTCCTCGGCAGCCGCCCTGGCCTGTTCAGCGTGCGAGACCGCTTCGCGGAGCTGCGACATGGTGGTCTCGAGCTCGGTGACCCTCGTGGCCAGCGCACTGTTCGCGTCGTCGCGTACGGCCCGCCAGACGAACTGGTAGGTCCAAGAGTCCGGGTCGGCCTCCACGTACTCCTTCGCCCCGGGCGGCAGCGCAACGGCGTCCACAGCAACCTCGACCGCCATCGGTGGCGCCACGGTCTGCAAGCGTTCCACGGCGAGCAGCCCGGCCCGCCGAACTAGCTGGTCGACGCTGCGGCGGGTGAAGAACGAGACGTGCGTGTTGTCCAGCAGGCCCAGGCTGCGGTACGTCCAGTCCCCGGTCAACAGCGCCAAGCGGATCGAGCCGTGCGCCACGTTGGGGATCGAGATCACCACGGACCCTGCCGGACGCAGCAACGCGCGGGCTCTGCGCAGCACTTCGAGCGGATTGCGCAGGTGTTCAAGTACATCTCCGAACACCAGCACGTCGAAACTCTCGGCGCCGAACTCGGCCACCAGGTCGGCGGCCTCGAGGTCGGTCACCAGTACCCGGTCGAGATGTTCGGCGGCCAGCCGGGCCGACTCCGGGTCCTGCTCCACGCCACTGACCCGGTTGCCGTTCGCCTGCATCTCCCGGGCGAGGTAGCCGGTCGCGCAGCCAACGTCCAGCACGTCGTTGTCGGTGCCCACGAGCCGGAGCATGAGCCCGTGGCTCGTGGTGCCGATGGCGGGATCGACGGGGGTGTCGTACTTGATCATTTGGTGCTCCGGGCTTTCGTGGGTCGGATGGGTGTGCCGCGAGCTGACCTGCCACCGCATCGTCGCGGTATCGCAGGTCAGCGTTGCGACGTGTCGCTCAGGCCAGGTGCTTCAGCCAGCCGCCCGGGTTGAAGGACAGGAGGAACTTGGCACGGGATTCGTCGGATGCGAAATCGACCCGCTCCGACAGGAAAGTGGCGACTGCCTCCGCTGAACCGGAGTCGTGGTCAGCGGCACCGGGTGGCCGTTGACATTGATGTTCTCGACCACTAGCTGGGACCCCACCGTGACCAGGCCGGCGTAGGCACCACGGCGAGCTCCTCGGTGGCGATCGCGAGCGGTTGCTCCGGTGTCATCGGGCGCCCCGGAAAGTGCAGCTTCATGCTTGCGATCAGCCTTTCCGTTCCAGCAGTTCCAGCAGGTAAGTACCGTATCCGCTCTTGAGCAGGCCCTCGGCCCTGGCACGGAGCTCGTCGTCGTCGAGGAAGCCTTGGCGCCAGGCGACCTCCTCGGGGCAGCCGACCTTGAGGCCCTGCCGGTGCTCCAGGGTGCGGACGAAGTTGCCCGCCTCGAGCAGGGAGTCGAAGGTTCCGGTGTCCAGCCAGGCGGTGCCGCGCGGCAGCACCTCGACGGCGAGCCGCCCGGCGTCGAGATAGTGCCGGTTGACGTCGGTGATCTCGTACTCGCCGCGGGCGGACGGACGCAGGTCGGCGGCTATGGCGACGACGTCGTTGTCGTAGAAGTAGAGCCCCGGCACGGCGTAGTTGCTGCGCGGTCGGGCCGGCTTCTCCTCGAGCCCGAGGGCCTGGCCCCCGGCGTCGAACTCGACGACGCCGTAGGCGCCAGGATCTGCCACCCAGTAGGCGAAGACCGTCGCGCCGTCGATGTCGGTGAAACGGTCCAGCCGCGACCCGAGCCCCGGGCCGTAGAAGATGTTGTCGCCTAGGACGAGCGCGGCCGGCTCGCTGCCGATGAACTCGGCGCCGATGACGAACGCCTGCGCCAGCCCCTCGGGCTTGGGCTGCTGCGCGAACGTGATCGAGATGCCGAACTGCGACCCGTCACCCAGCAGCGACCGGAACGACGAGGCCTCATGCGGCGTCGTGATGACCAGCACGTCCCGGATGCCGGCCAGCATCAGCGTCGACAACGGGTAGTAGATCATCGGCTTGTCGTAGACCGGCACCAGCTGCTTGCTGGTGCCGAGGGTGATCGGGTGCAATCTGGTCCCGGCGCCGCCGGCCAGAAGGATTCCTCGCATGGGCGCCCAGTGTGGCGCAACCAGAGTCCGCCCGGTGCCCGGCAGCAGCCGGGTACCGGGGCGGTACCGGGGCTCAGGCGGCGACGACCCGGTCGGTGTCCGCCGTTCCGGACGCCACAGCCGGGGTCGTTGTGGTGGCGCCGTCGCGTCGGTCGATGGTGTCGTCCACCTCGCTGGTCAGCTGGCTGTCGAGCTGGAACAAGCCGAGGAAAAAGCTCGCCAGCACCACCTGCGAACCCACCACCAGGGCGGTTGCGGCCGGTATCGACAGCCGCAGGCTGGATGCGAGGTCGAGCGACCCGAAGCCCGTTCCCGCCCAGCCCAGCATCGCGATGAGGACGCCCACCGCACCCAGCGTCGCCAGCGCGAGGCCGATGACGGCGCCCCACTCCACCACCCGGGAGTCCGTCGCCCAGCGCAGGTGCCGTTGGGCCGGCATCAGCCCCCTGCTGGCCGTGTAACTGCGGCCGAGCACGGCGAAGATCACCGATTGTGCGCCGACGACGACACTGGCCGCAGCGAAGAGCAGCGACTGCGAGTCGAGCGTCACCGCACCGATGGTCAGCGGCCCGATGATCAGGCGCGCGGTCAGCAGCAGGCCGAGCGTCACCAAGAGGATGCCGGGGTAGAGGAACAGCCAGCGAGGGCTGAACAGCAGGAGGAAGCGCAGATGACGCCAGCCGTCACGCCAGCTGCGCAGGTGGGGCGCCCGGTCGCGGCCGTCGGGACGCAGGGTCGTGGGGACCTCGGTGATTGACAGGCCGCCCAGGGCCGCCTTGACCACCAGTTCGCTGGCGAACTCCATCCCGTCGGTGCGAAGTCCCAGGGCCATGACCGCGTCGCGATCAAAGCCACGCATGCCGCAGTGGAAGTCACGCACTGGGATGTCGAAGAAGGTCCGACCGATGGCCGAGAGGACAGGGTTCCCTAGGTACTTGTGCAACTTAGGCATCGCTCCTGGAGCGATACCCCCCGCGAATCGGTTCCCCATGACCAGTTGGGCCCCGCCGCGCAGGCGCGTCAGGAACGGCTCGAGATCTTCCAGCGCATAGCTGTCGTCGGAGTCAGCCATGATCACGTAGCGACCGCGGGCAGCTGAGATGCCGGCCCGCAGGGCTGCCCCGTATCCCCGACGGGGGACATCGACGACCCGGGCGCCCAGCGAGCGCGCGATCTCCTGGCTGCCGTCGGTACTGCCGTTGTCAGCCACCACGACCTCGCCCACCACACCGAGATCAGCCATCGCCTCAGTGGCGCGCGTGATGCAGATCCCGAGGGTCAAGGCCTCGTTGAGACAGGGGAGTACAACGCTGAGTTCGTACTGCTTCGTGCGCTGCGGGGGATTTTGGCCTGACATGGCCCAGACAATACCTACGACGGGTGTGCCAAACCATCACCAAAGGGCGAGCTCGGGCGGCCAGGTGCGTCGTTTCGGGCCGGAAGCACCGGGCGGGCCGGCCGGCGTCAGCGGCGTTCGAACACGAAGATGTTGTTCAAGCCCAGCTGGAAGCGCCGATGGTGGAGCAGTCGCCATCGTTGAGCAGCGAAGCTCTCGCGCACGGCAGACACCCGAAACCCGTGGTGCTCATGCGTGTGCATCCCGTCGATGACACGCAGCGCCATGAGGACGTGGAGGATCTGATCAACGAACGGGTGCGGGACAGTCGCGATAAACCGGCCGCCCGGTCGGAGCAGGTCGTGCGTGGACGCCTCCCAGACCCGCAAGTCCGACTCGTCCAGGTGCTCGAGGACGGCGAGTGCGGTGACGGCGTCCATCGGGTCCAGCGCATCGGGCAGCGCCTCGGGGAACATACCCCGCACCAGACGGACGTCCGCTGTCGACAGTGCCTCGACGGCGTCCGGGTCGATGCCGACGCCACGCACCTGCCATCGCCGGAAGAGCGTGCCATCGGCTGTGCCGATGTCCAGGACGGTGTCGCCGGCGTCGACCCATGCGTGAGCCTTCGCCATGCGCCATGCCCGAAGTAGACGGTCGACCGGCGTCATGGCCGGAAGCTACCGCAACCCGTGGCAGCCGTGCACCCGTCGCGGGTGCACCGGGAAGTGGGCGGCCTAAGAGATAGGCTCGCGGCATTGCTGCTGAACGGGCCACCCCCGGTGCTGCGGTCACCTTCGGGGATTCCTCGGAGTCCCGGCCTGGGCGCGGATCGACGTGGCGTGGCGCCGTGCCATGGGTGCTGCTCGCGGTCGCACTCGCGGTCTCGTTCGCCATACGGATCCAGGTGCCCGAAGTCGTGCTCGCGAACGCTGGTCACGACGACCAACTCCAGGTGCGACTTGCCCACACCCTGCGTGGCGGGCAGTGGCTTGGGCCGTTCGACACTCTCATCCTGGCCAAGGGTCCGGGGTACCCGATCTTCATCTGGCTTACGTCCGATCTCGGGTTGCCGATCAAGGCGGCCGAGGGACTCGTTCAGGTGTTGGCGGCCCTGTTGGTGGCGCTGGTCGTCGCCAGACTGGGCGGGGGCGGCCTCCTGGCGGCAATGGCGGGTGCCCTTGTGGCGTTCGATCCGGCATACCTGGGAGACGAGGCGTCGCGCCTGAACCGCACCGCCTTCTACTCGTCCGTCTGTCTCGCTCTCGTCGCGGCCACTGCCCTCGCGGCTATGCCGGCGCGTGGCACCGGCGGGCGCGTCAGGCTGGTCGGGTCGATCCTGGGCCAAGCTGTGGTGGGCGTGGTGGTCGGCGTCCTCGGCGCGGTGTACTGGGTGACCCGCGAGGAACGACCGTGGCTGTTGCCGACGCTGGTGGTGGTAGCTGCGGGGCTCCTGCTGCTCGGCGTGCGGCGGCGTCCGGGGGCAGCCCGCTGGCGGGTACTTGCACCCCCTCTGGTCGCCTTGGTGGCCGCCGCCGCCGTGGCGCTCGGCGCGGTCGCGCAGATCACCGAGCGCAACCAGGAACGGTACGGTTTCGCGGGGGTCAGCGACTTCGCAGAGGGAGGCTTCCCCGAGCTGTACAAGGCGCTTTCGGCGGTCGACGTCAACTCCCCGCGCCAGTTCGTC
>Ga0163155_10001032_pt1 | contig 34194 bp, 26 predicted proteins | sample OliLakLV19SP4G1_FD_148611 | JGI IMG/M metagenome (GOLD analysis project Ga0163155, IMG submission 148611) | Freshwater microbial mat bacterial communities from Lake Vanda, McMurdo Dry Valleys, Antarctica - Oligotrophic Lake LV.19.SP4.G1 | ecosystem: Environmental > Aquatic > Freshwater > Lake >... | reverse complement strand
ACGGGTGATCGTCGGATTTTCCGTGAAGAAAACCACCGCATCATCGATCGTCATATTCAAAATATCCGAGATGGATTTATCCCGGTATTTGATCTTGAGGAGGAATGGTTGGAAACGGTCCCCGTAGCACGCCGGGCACTTGATAAAGACATCGGAGAGGAATTGCATTTCGATTTTCTGGTAACCGCTCCCATTACAGGTCGGACAGCGGCCTTCCCCGGAATTAAATGAGAAATACCCTGCATTGATTCCTTCGCTGAGTGCTGCGTCCGTGCCCGCCAAGAGATTGCGGATATGGTCGAAAATCCCTGTATGCAGGGCAGGGGTGGAACGCGGTGTTTTTGTCAGAGGTGACTGGTCCACAAGGATGATTTCACCGAGGGACTCCGCTCCAGTGATCTTTTTGACGCGACCGGGCTCTTCGACGCTTTGGGCGCGGGATTTCAGGATATTTTTATAAAGACAATCATGGATGAGGGTTGATTTGCCTGAACCACTCACTCCCGTAATACAAACGAATTTCCCTAATGGAATCTCGCAATCAATCCCGCGCAGGTTATGCTCCTCAGCCCCGATGACCTGGAGTTTTTTGCTTTTTCCGGACTCCGTCGGGTCCGGGTTTTCACACGGTCCACCTTCCATCCCGGTAAGGGTCGATGGAGCGATTTGTTTACGGCCACTGAGGTAATCTCCCGTGATGGAGTTTTTTGCCTGGAGCAATTTGCTGTGAGTCCCCTCGTATGAGATATGTCCGCCGTGACGTCCGGATCCGGGGCCGAGATCGATGATGTGATCGGCCACACGCATGACAGCCTCCTCGTGTTCGACGACGACGACAGTATTACCCCGGTCGCGCAATTTGCCCATGACATCCACGAGCCGCCCGATGTCACGGGGGTGGAGCCCGACGGTGGGTTCATCTAATACAAAAAGGGTATTTACGAGGGAAGTGCCCAGGCATGAAGTGAGGTTGACACGAACAGTTTCTCCCCCCGAGAGGGTCCGTGTCGAGCGGTTAAGGATTAAATACCCTAGGCCGACATCGCGTAGGTATCCTAAGCGCGCGAGGATCTCGCCGCGGAGCATTTCCGCAGTATTAATACGCCCTGTCGACTTTTGAGGGGGCACCGGCCCGGACGTGAGGCGTAGGGACTCCAAAAAGGGGATCAACCGGTCGATTGGCATCGTTGACATTTCGGCAATGGAAAGGCCGTTGATCTGATAATACTCCGTATCGGCATTAAACCGGCGGCCATGACAGGTCGGGCAGGGGCGGTAGGAACGGTAGCGCGCTAATTGCACGCGTACGTGCATCTTGTATGATTTACTTTCCAGCCATTCAAAATAACCGCGCACCCCGTACCATTTTTTATTTTCCCAGAGTTCCTCGGCTTTCAGTCGGCGGTCTTCACCAGAGATGATAATGGATTGATGGATTTTAGAGAGTTCACAGAAAGGAATCTGTGTCGGGATATGGAGCTTTTTACAAGCTGCAAGCAAATCCTTTTGGCAGGGTTGGCCACTTTCAGTCTGGAAAGGTTTAACGACGCCTCCGGCTATGGATTTATTTTTGTCAGGCAGGGCAAGGTCATAATCAATCTCGATGACTCGTCCAAATCCTTTGCAAAGGGGGCATGCCCCGAGCGGGTTATTAAAACTAAAAAGGCTGGGGGTCGGAGCCCGGAAGGTTTTATCATCGTCGGGTGAATACCAATCATTTGTGAATGTATTCTTTTGACGCTCAGGAGAAGAAATAGGGATAATGGAACATCGGTTCCGCCCGTAACGGTAAGCACTCTCGATAGCCTCAATAAAGCGGGAGCGAGTTTCGGACTCGATCCGGAGCCGGTCCTGGATGACATCAAGGGATTCGATTTGGGTGGGATCCAAGCCCGATAACTTTTCATGATCGGGTTCATCAGTCCGGAATACCTCCCCGGCAATGTACACACGCAAATAACCTTGAGCTTTGACAAAGGTGAAAAGGTCATGGAAAGAAGCCTTGGATGCACGCTTTTTAGTTTTTTTATCGGGTTTCGGCAGGGAGATCGAAAAAGTGATCAGGACATCTTCGCCATCCATGTCACTGAGTACTTTGATCCATACATCGGCGGGCGCATCGGGTTTGATTTCGCGGCCGGTTTTGCTGCTATAACACTTCGCCAAATTCGCGTAGAAGAGTTTGAGGTAGTCATTGACCTCGGTCATTGTCCCGACGGTCGAACGCGAAGTGCGGACATTATTAGCCTGCTGGATCGCGATGGCCGGGGGGATCCCTTCAATCGAGTCGACTTGTGGTTTATCCATCCGGTCGAGGAATTGGCGGGCGTAGGGACTGAAAGTTTCCACATACCGGCGTTGCCCCTCCGCATAAAGAGTTTCAAAGGCCAGAGACGATTTTCCTGAACCACTCAGTCCGGTCACCACGGTTAATTTACCCACGGGGATATCGATATCGATATTTTTGAGGTTATTCTGGCGTGCACCCCTGATTTTGATGGATGTTATCTGATTAGTTTTAGCTGGCATGCGAACGAATAAACTAACACGGATTTCAGACTCTGCAACGGGCGTGAGTAGAGGGAATGAAATAGGTACTAGGCAGGATCCGTTACTCGTCCCAGGGTATCTTCAATGGTTTATTCTTGAAAGAAGTTATAATTAACTTTGTCATTCTTAAGCATTTCACCCTTGGAATCGATGAGTCCGGCGTCAAAGCGTTTAATCGCATCGAGGCCTTGGATTTCACACACGACGGCTTCGAGGCGTCCGAACATGTAACGGATCTTCCCGTCGTTTTGTTTGCCAAACCAACCGCCAAAGGCTTCTTGGTTCAGGGTGATGGAGCTGAGGTCTTTACCGACTTGGACGGTTTCACCCATGCCCGCAGGATTCAGGCGTGCATCTTTGAAGATACTTGTAATAAAAATGCCATCTTCGGTAAAGAGGTAGCTCTCACCGTAGTTACCCTGGATGGCGACGACCGTGCCGGACTCCCCACCGGGATCAGCCATACCGGCGATAAAGAGTTCACCCCGGGTATTGCCTCGGGATGGTGCGGGGAGCTCCATGGATGCATGGACCCCGGCACCGGCGATCGGGTAACTGCCGACTGGTTTCCCATCCGGGTCTGTAAATAGGTATGAGCCCATATTAAAAAAGGACTTTGGTGCTTCGCGCGGTTTGATACCCAGATCATAAAAGCTCAAGAGATGGCGGCCTACCGGGAAATAACAACCTTCAGCGGTGGATTCGGATTCCTGGAGTTTGGGGGCGGAAGCGGCATCATAAACAGGAATGCCTTCGCTGGTGAATTTGGAAGGTTTCAAAAGCAAATTGCCCAGCACAAGTTCGAGATTTTGATTCATGGGATAGGCGAATCCCATGAGATGATTAATCCGGCCTGTGGTGGAGGGGATGATTTGGAGTTCATTTTCGTCGATGTCCTCGTTATTATTCAGGTCACTCCAGACGTAGATGGTTTTTTCGGGGTCTTCCGGCCGGGCATAGGGATTGCGTTCGGGGTAAGCGGATTTTGTCCAAAAAGCCATGCACGGCCGGTAATCGCCATCTTTTTCGACAAAGAGAAGTAGGTATCCCCTTTCGGTATTAAGAATGTATTCTTTCATGCTACCGGAGGCATTACTCTGGAAAAATGTGGGCCGTGGAAAAATGGCCGCGCCGGTGTATTTATTCCAGGGAGAGTTTTCCTTCAGGGGAGTGGAGGCATAACGCAGGGGACGCCCGGCATCAATGGGTTTGGATGGATCAATGGAATAAATCAGATTCAAGATCAAGGCACGTTTAGGGTCTTGATCATGTTGGGTCATCAGTGTAGCACTGTAGGTGGTAGTGCCGATATATTCCCTTACGATCTTTCCGTCTTTGCTGAATGCGACCACACGGCGGGGATTCTCATTCTCTGCGACCCATAAACGTCCACTGGCATCAGTAGAGATATCCCGAACATCATGTAGGGCCATGGAATCGTAGGCGAGGTCTTTTTGACCTCCCGTGGTGCCGATGGTCCGTATGGATCCCATTTGCGGTGAAAAAACTTTGACTTGGTAGTCCGGGCCGTAGTCCATGATAGAGAGGTTACCTTGTTTGTCGAAGGTCATGGGACCCGGTTTTTTTAGGCCCAGAATGGTTAACGGATTGCCTTCGGTTTTATCATTGATCACGAATACCCCTTTGTCGGGTGCACTGGCATAGATTTCATCCTTGGCGGGATTATAGGCGAGCTGCACAGGCTCTGAGTGGGGGTAAGAAGCGATTTTTTCACCGGTGTCCTTATTAATGAGTTGCACTTCATAGGCAGGGGTACCTGATTCGGGTTTGATACAGACTGCGGCAAATTTTTTTGAGACGGCAATACTGATTCCTTCTCCGAGGAGTTTTATGACTTGGACTTGTCCTGTTTTTCTTTGGAAAGTTTTATTCTTTCCGGTGCCGACGGCGAGTTTAAATAGATCGGTTCTTTTGCCAGCAGTCAGCACCCATATCTCATCATCAAAAAAATCTGTAGCGACAGTCCCGTCGAATATGGAGCGTTTGTAGCCATGGATTTTTTTACCATCCTTATCGATAATGATACTTGAGTCCCCCCCCTCGGCGCAGGCTGATGTGATGATGCCCGCCCACAAGACATCAGGATTCAGGCTCATAGAAAGACTGACTGGACCACTGTGGTCGCCGAGCCAACCGCTATTCATATACCCCCCCCAAGGAGGGGTGCCCGGGTTATACCAACTGTATTCATAAGGTATTGACAGTAGGGGTAAGGATAATCCCTTGGCCCGGTATTGGCCGGGGGCGACGGTTTTGGCCAAGTCATCGTTGCCGTCCCAGGAGACGAGGAGCTCCATCTTTCCATCAGGCGTCGTCACTCCGGTTTTGAATTCTTGGGGGGAAGTCATGGAGTGGAGGTTACGAACCCGTTTACCATTCATGTCTTCGATGACGACAGAGAAAATCTGATGGTTTGTCGGGATTGAAAATTTAATCGCGCCTTGTGGCTGGATTATCCCAGTTGAGCCAGGCTCTTTTGCCTCCTCGCTCTGGAGGTGTGCCGGGAAAAAGAGAAATGTCAGGCAGAACAGAGCGGAAAAAAGTTTGGGAGACATGCCCTGCATATTTGCAGATCTTTTCCGGCTATACAAAGCAAATTGCTCGGGATAGATTGCTGTTTAATGGCAGGGGGAAATTCCAGGGAAAGCATATTTAAACCGGACTCGGTAATTTGGAAAATTACCCGGGAGAATTGTATCCTACTCAATGGCCCAGCGGCGGCGGTGCTGCAAATTGCCCATCCGCAAATTGCGCAGGGGGTATTCCGGTATTCGAACTTCCGGGGAGATTCATGGGGACGGCTTGTCCGGACGTTAGCCACGGTTTACACAGTGACATTTGGTTCGAGGGAAGAAGCTCAAGCCCTGAAAGCCCGTATGATAGAGATGCACCGGCGTATCGAGGTCTCCGACGGGAAAGAAATGAAAACAGCACTCGATCCTGATTTACAATTCTGGGTCTTGGCCACTTTGATCATGGGCAGTATTGATGGGTATGAACGTGTCTTTGGTGTGATTTGTCCGGCGGATAAAGAGCAGTTTTACCAGGAGATGAAAGTTTTTGGGGAATATTTTGGTCTTCCGCCCGATTACGGTCCGGGGGAATTCGCGGAGTTCGAGGACTACTACGAACAAAGGCTTTTGGACAAATTGCTCGGGTCGGATCCCTTGTGCGCGCAACTTGCTCAGGACATCGCCTACCCCCGCAGTCCCTTTTGGTTGGCTGTGGCCATGCGCCCCTTTAAATTTATCGTTATCGAGACATTACCGCGCAATTTGCTCGGTCCCCTTGGATTCCGTTCCACCGCCTGGACAAGGTATTGCTGGGGTGTCTCATGCAAATTGCTCCGGGTGATTATCCCGTTGTTACCGGGTTTTTTGCGTTATTGCCGGTCCTATCGAATCGCCTTTCAAAAATAATTCCTGTAGATTTTGATTCACAAGTCGCTGGAATCAGATATATGCGGATGGATAAGGAATAAAATTTATGGGATTCATTCAAGTATCGAAAAAACATTGGGGCTTTGAAGATTCACAAACAGGGGAACCCTTTGTTCCCATTGGAGCCAATCATTGTGGGGTGATGGCGGCAATTGAGGATGGGGGGTATTGCGGTTGTGTCTTCCACCTTTTTGGTAATGACGAGGATACCGCAAAAACCGGTGTGGAGGAGGCCGCCCGGGCTTTTGAAAGAATGGCCGACCTAGGACTCAATGTCGCCCGGATGTGGGTGGAGCCAAATGATTTTTTCCCGGTGGGTTACCGCCTTGATCCTGTGAGCGCGGAGAAATTCGACCGCCTCCTGGATGCTGCCCGAAAGTCCGGTATCCGAGTCTCGTTAGGCATGCACCTGACGCCACACACCTCCGGATGGAAGATCCATAATTTCGAGCCCCCCCACGACCAAAGACTTTTAGAACACCTCTATTTAATGGGGCAACGTTGGGGGAATGATGACCAGATTTTCTCATGGACGATCATCGGGGAAGGCACCCTGCCATGGAATACACCTTATCTCCGCTCCCAATGGTCGACATGGCTACGTTATTGGTATAATGAAACCCTTGACGACCTGCGCAAGGCTTGGGGCAAGGATGTGACAGTAAAAAGTTTTAATGAAGCCCCTGTACCGCCGGAGAATATCGGGCGTAAACTCGGCCTAGCACATGTGGTCCCCGGTAAACTCGATCAATTACCAAAAGACGAGTGGGCGAATTCCACCTGGCGTTATGACTGGCGTCTTTTCATGGACGAGATTGGTTCAAGCAGGGTAGCCCGAGAGGTGCGCATGTTACGCTCCTGCGGCGCGAAACAAATGATTACGGTAGGGAATAATAGCTGGACCTTTCCTAACCTGCCTGCCGGGCAAATGGCGACAGGATATAATCCCTATTTCTATATAGATTATGTGGATTACCTCTGCCTGCATAATTACCCGATGCCTCAATGTCTCGATGGGGCCAGTGGTGATCCCCTCGACAGCGAGGAGGCCATGCAATCTTGGCTCAGTGCCAATGACGCGATGGGACGTATTTGTACAAGCTTAGGCAAACCTGTCATCCTGGAGGAATGGGGCTGGTATGGTGGTGGTGAGGCCCCGGGCCTGGGCGTCACGATGAAACACCGCTCCGAGGAAGATCAGCTCCGTTATTGTGATCGGATCATGGAGACTTCGCAGCATACTTATTCAGGATGGATGAATTGGCTCTGGCGGGATATGCCTAAGGCTGCCGACCTCAGTCGTCTGAGCGGGCTTTATGCAGCGGATGGGAACCGTGTAAAGCCGTGGGGCAAACGTTATGCAGAGTGGGCGGCGAAACTCAAAAAAACCCCGCCGCAACTTTTGCCGGCAAAAAAGACCGTAGAGATGAAAATGAAATCGCTTTACACATCCGATTTAGACCACGAGACCTGGTGGATCGAGGTCTGCCGTGATTACCAGAAAAACGGCCCTTATGATTTTAAACAGGTTTATGAACGTAAACCGCTCACGATCGTCGATACTGACATGACCGGGAAAAAAATCAAACGCGAGAAACCGATTGAAACCCCGATGGGTGTCCGCGAGAATTGAGAATTAAGGGAGTGCAAGAGGCGGAAATATAGAGTGATTTCCCTTTTTTAGTGAACGCCAAACGTTAGTATTTATATGGTAAAATAGGCTTTTATTACGCGTAATAATCATTCGCTTTTAGTGGGGATGTTGTTAATAAATTGCATATATGCAAACATCCCCCTCTTTAAATGATGAAGTCGCATCGAGACGACAAGCGATCACGACTCAAATGGCCAAGGCAATCGTTGGCCAAGAATGGGTGATTGAAAATCTATTATTAACTCTCTTTTGTGGGGGGCATGCTCTGATTCTGGGGGTGCCGGGACTGGCGAAGACACGGATGATCCGTTCACTTTCGCAAATTTTGGATCTATCATTTAACCGGATTCAATTCACACCCGACCTGATGCCTTCGGACATCACCGGCACAGACATTATCGAAGAAGATCATGAGACGAGTAAACGCCGGTTGGCCTTTCTACCCGGTCCCCTTTTTGCGAATCTCGTGCTCGCGGATGAAATCAACCGCACACCGCCAAAGACTCAGGCAGCCATGCTCCAGGCGATGCAGGAAATGGAAGTAAGTATTGGCAATAAAACATATGAGTTACCCCGGCCCTTCCATATTTTTGCGACACAAAACCCGATCGAAATGGAGGGGACCTATGAATTGCCCGAGGCACAGGCCGACCGTTTTATGTTCTGTATCCGAGCGACATATCCCACCCCTGAGGAAGAACACCGGATTGTGCGTCAGACCACGGGGAATGAGGAGGTCGCCCTCACCCCTGTATTAAATGCGGAAGAGCTTTCTCATATTCAAAGAATCGTCCGGGCTGTACCCGTCTCCGACGAGGTGATTGATTATGCAGTCCGGTTAGTGGGGGCCTCTCGTCCGGATCATGATATGGCGGGCGCTGATGTCAAAGAATTCGTCCGATGGGGAGCTTCCCCCCGGGCATCACAATATCTCGTCCTGGGTGCAAAAGGTTATGCGGCGATTACCGGGCAGCCCTGCGCCGATTATGAAGGAGTCCGTTACGTGGCCCAGCAAGTCCTCGGGCATCGAATCTTGATGAATTTCAATGCGCGCGCACAAAAAATCACATCGGAAAATATCATTAACGGTATCTTAAAAACGGTAAAGACCTCATCAGGTAAAGTCCTGATCACAGCCAAGTAGCCATTCTCACTAGCCCGGTAATTTCATGAATCAACCCTCGACAATAGATAAAAGTATTTTCGCAATCGTCGAGAGTCTTGCCTTTCTGGCAGAGTCCACGGTGGAAGGTTTTTTGACCGGGCTGCACCGTAGTCCTTTTACAGGATTTAGCACAGAGTTTGACTCTTATCGCCCGTACATACAGGGGGATGGCTTGCGGCAGGTGGATTGGAAAGTCTGGGCAAGGACAGATAAACTCTACGTGAAACAATTTGAAGACCAGACGAATATGCCGGTTTGGATATTCCTCGACGGTTCAGCATCGATGGATTTCGGCAAAGGAACGGGAAATAAATTCACACGTGCCTGCCAAATAGCTGCAGCCTTAGCTTATCTGATGAATCGCCAGCATGATGCTGCGGGACTGGTGATTTACGGGGGGACGAGGCCTGTTACTGTCCCTCCTGCCACAACGCGGGATCACTTGAATGATCTTTTTCTCGCATTGGCCAGTGAAAAGATCACGGGCAATAAGGATGAGACAGGAGTCCTAATGTCATTACTCCCGATGATTCGACGCAAAGGGATCAGTGTGGTCATCTCGGATTGTCTCGCTCCCGCTGCGCACCTGCGCGCCTTTCTCAAAGGGTTAAGAGCTCAAAGACAGGAAGTGATTCTTTTCCATATCATGAGCCCGTCCGAGTGTGATCTCGGGGAATACAATGGGGCCTTTGTCATGCAGGATCGGGAAACTGGCGAGGAGTTACTGGTGGATGCTCATGCTTACCGGAAACGGTATGCTAAAATCGTCCGCGATTTCCGTGAGGAATTCGCGACCCTCTGTCAGGAGGAGGAAGCTCGGTATCATTTTATCAGGACGGATGATTCCTTGGAGAAAGCACTCCTGGAGTATTTTAGTAGACGTGTGGAGATTCTCTAACCGTGTGGGGATCTTTGACACTGGTTAATGCTGCTTTCCTCTTGGGGCTTTTGGCCTTATCCATCCCGGTGATTATCCATCTTTTGATCCGCCGCCGTTTCAAAAAAATGCCCTTTAGCACACTGCGATTTTTCCTCGACCGGGATCCAAAGCTGCGACACCGTTCGCCCTCGAATCTCCTTTTGTTGTTATTACGTCTGATTCTTTTTGGTTTGATCGTGGCGGCATTTACCAGGCCATTCCTGCCGGTCCCTGGCCAACCGCAGCATGAGGAGGAAAAACCGCGCCAGATTGTTTTAATTCTCGATACGACGGCCAGTATGACCATGGAAAGCCGGGTGGGCTCACGTTGGCATCAAGCTCGGGCCCTTGCACAAAATGCTGTGAAGGGTTTATCCCCAAAGGACTCAATGGCATTAGTCCTGCCCGGAGACCCTCCTGAGACAAAGGTGCCTATGGGCGCGCCGGAAAAAGTCGCCAGCATGCTGGATTCACTGGAGGCCGGGCCGACGACCGGGGAATTGTCGATGGCCCTTGATCACGCGGTCAAACTCCTCGCTGTGGGAAATGCCTCTGCTCAAAAAGAAATCAGGATTATCAGCGATCTTCAGGCTTCCACTCTCGGGGAATGGAAGAGCAAACCAGTGCCCTCTGATATTAAGATTAAAATCATGGGGCTTTCAGAATTCAGCCTGGCTAATGCCTCCATTACCGGTATCGATTGGTCAGGGGTCCGGAGGCTTAATGCCGCGGTACTGGTCAAAAATGAATCTGAAAATGAAGTTTTACCGGCACGGAAAATACAGCTCTTTGTGGACGGTATTTTACGATCGAGTCAGACAGTGGACCTCCCTGCTGGGGGATCGAAAAAAGCTGAGTTCAATCTCCCGGAACTTACTACGGGTCTCCATGGCGTGGAGGTGAAAATGGAGAGTGAAGACGGATTTTCCTTGGATAATATTTTTCGCCAGGTCGTATCAGTCCCCAGCGTAAAAAAGGTCATGGTCGTCGAGCCAACCCGGTCGGAAACGGTATGGAAACAGAAGTCTTATTTTATTTCACGGGCCTTGATGAGTTCCCCGGACGGTTCCCCCGAGGCGGCCCGGTTCAAGATCGATACGTACCCTCTCGAGGGATTGGGCATCAAATTGCGTTCCGACAATTATGATTTGATTTTGATTCCTGCCGTAGAGAAATGGTCCTCTGATTCAGCAAAAGAGCTGGAGAAACATTTGAAAAAGGGTGGGGCCATGATTGTTTTTGCCGGGCCAGATATGGACATAAATCAATATCACAGTGCAGCATCCTGGATGCCGGTTAAATTACGAAAGGAAGAATATAATCAGGATAATCCCAAGTATCTTGGTCATTATGACCGGGATTTCCCAGCGTTCAGTCTATTTGAAAAACCCCACAGCGGAGATTTGGAGATGGCGGAATTCACCGGGCGATATTTGCTTGAGCCGGTAGAAGGCAGTCGCGTGCTGGCGAGTTATGATGATGGGGTGCCATTCCTCGTGGAAAGGACCCTCGGTCAGGGGAGGGTTTATTTTGTGAATACCAGCGCGGACGCTACTTGGAGCAATTGGCCTAAGCTCAAAACATTCCTCCCTTGGCTCCATGCCTTGGCGGATGCGAGTCTAGGAATAGGAGGTACCCCCTCCGACCATATCAGGAAACCCTATCAGGTGTCTGCCTATACGGATATTCCGGTGCCGGGGGCTATTGCGCAGGTTGCCAAGATTACAACGCCAGGAGGACAGGAAATGGAATTAAAAATAGGAAATGATACTCGCTGGCACGGAGTCAAACTGATGGAAACAGGTTTTTATCCAATCACTCATGGAGAGGGACAGGTGATTGATCTCATAGCCGTGAATATTGCGCGTGCTGAATCTGATATGAAAGTCGTAAATCCGGATGTGCTCATGGCGGACATGAAAAGGGTAAATGAGCCGTCGGTTGCATTATTGTCTCCCACTGCTATTTCAAGTGAGCCCGGGCGTCGTGAGTACTGGCCGTGGATATTGATGGCTGCACTTTGTCTCGTGATGATCGAACCCCTCATTGCCAATCGAACATGAAACCAAACCCAATCCATTCTACTTTACTGAATCGTCTCCAGGGATTAGCCCGTTGGAAAAGGCTGAGTATCCGTGTCCGCATTCCAGCAATGGGGCTGGCAGGTGTCATCTTGTTAGCCTTGTGTTGGGGGGGAGCCGACTGGTTATTTGTCTTGAAGGACGGCCTTCGTGCATTTGGTTTTATAATGATAGTCGGACTATTGACTTATATGACCTGGTGCTGGGTGAGTGTCATGAGGCGTCGCGTGGATGATAAGGAGGCTGCCTTAGATGCCGAGGGGATTAATCCGTCGTTTTCGACAGTGGTTTCCACCACGGCCGAGTATGAGCAAAACCCGGGGAGGACCTCTCAGGATCATGTGGCCAAAGACTGGGTCAAAATCATGCAGGTCCGCGCCGGGGAAATGCTTGCCCGTTACCGTCCGCCTTATGTGAAACAACTGGGGATAGCCGGTTTTGTTTTTGGCTGCGCGTTCGTGGCATTAATCCTTTATATGACGCTCTTACCTGAGGGATTGATTTCACTCGCGCGGATCATTCCAGGAACAAAACTTTCTTACACACGCATAGGGATGATGACAGATGCGGTCAAAGTCCCCAAAGGCAGCCCTTATCTTATCCAGACGGAGATAACCGGACGAAAACCCGAAGCGGTGATCCTTCATTATAAACCCCAAGGTACTGACCTATTCCAGCAAATCATAATGGATGAAATTCAGCCCGGGATTTTCTCCTATGAAATCCCCCTTGTGGAAAAGTCATTTGATTATTATCTGACAGCCGCAGACGGGGAGATGCCCGTGCAAAATGTCCAGGCTTTTGAGCCTCCGCGCATTGATGAATTCATCATCCGTGTCACCCCGCCTGCTTATACTGGGCAGGCCCCTTATACTCTGGCAGCCCCAGATGTGAGTGTCCTGCGTGGGAGTGGAGTGGATTACCGGATAAAAACATCCCCCCGACTCAATCACGTCATACAGATGCGGGAAAAATTAGAATTTCCTGAGGAAGGACAAGTGGTTTCCTTGGGGCGTTTCGACCAAAAGTTCTTTGCCGATGGTGATCAGTATTGGTGGACTGCCTGGACTTCGGATAAACCGGCGGAATTCGCGTATGCGATCATTCTCACGGATCATCTCGATCAAACAGTGACCAATAGTGCGCCCTACCGATTTTCATTTGCCGCTGATCGCGTACCGAAAGTCGAGATTACCGAACCCGGGAAGGATATCGCGGCGAATCCGAATATGAAAATCCAGGTCAAAGCAACTGCAAAAGATGATTACGAGATTGTGAAAATGAGATTGATCTATAATAAACTCGGGGATGCACCCCGGACAAATAATCTCCAGAATATTTCAAAAGAGGGGTCAAAATGGATGGTGTCTGGTGAAATCGAGCTCGAGCCCTTGGGGCTTAAACCCTATGAGCTTGTCGCCTATTTTGTCGAGGCTGAAGACAATAACACGTTGGATGGCCCGGGGATCGGGAAATCCCAGACTTATTTTATTGAAATCACCAATGAGAAAGTGGCCCTTTATCAATCTAAGGGAAGCAGTCAGTCATCCATAGAAACTATTAATCTATTGGAAGCACAGAAAAATATTATTTCCACGGCAAACCAACTCATCGAAAGGAAAGAAGAAAAAAAGGCGGAAAATCTCAGCGTGAGTCAAAAAGTTATTCGTGAATATACCGAGGTATATCTGGATGCCATGAAAAAGACAAAGCTACCGGAGTCGGTTCTAGAAATGATGAGTGAAGCAATTGAGTATATGAAAGCCTCGGAGGAAAAGCTCCAGTCTGGTAATATCCAGGAGGCGATGGTTCCTGCACAAAAAGCCTTGGCTAATCTTTATCAAGTTGTCCAGCTGACTCCGGGCAAAAGGCCGAGTGTTATGGGTGAAGCAGATGACGATCAAAATGTGGCGATTCTTTTGGAAGCGATCCATCAATATGGAAAGGCTAAAAATAAAAAAGTCCAGAAAGCACTCAGGGAAATAATCGATGAAGCCAAGCAACTTGCTGAACTGGAAACTGAAATCTCCACCAAACGGCATCCTCTTCCTAAATTTAAGGGAGGCAAGAAAGGATCCGGGAATGGTAAGGGGAACGGGTTGACGAATCAGGAGAGAGAACTCAAAGAAAGAGGCGAGCAACTTGCTGCAAAGATCAAAGCCCTTTCTGAGAAGGATTCCCGAATCAAAAAGGAGCTAGCCGCTCAGTTGCTCGGTGGTATCAGTCGATTTGTCACCCCGCCAGATGATCCACAAGCAGGGGGGGGGCTTCTCTCCGGGGCTATGGCGATGCCGAATAATAACCTCAAGAATGCATTGGAGAAAATGATTATCGACCTCGGCAGGATTGAGAAGAATTTCAAAGCTGACCGGATCCAAAATGATGAGTATCCGCAGGAATATCAACCCTATGTAGAGGATTATTTCCGGAAGCTTACGAGGGAGGAGTAGGTTTTTTGCAGGTATTACTAAAGATATGAATCAAATTCAATTTTCACATCACATTCCACCCGTATGGCTGTGGTCAGGCATTCTTCTGGCAGCAGCACTTTTAATCGTGAGTTATTTGACCGCGCGGAACCGTGCATCCGGGATGCGTTTAGCGGCTTTTCTTTTTTTGAGATTTCTGTGCATCGGAGTGGTGTTTTTTGTGCTCATGGGGCCCTACCGCATCCAGGAGACAAAAAAACAAGTCCAACGTTCCTCGAATTTAAGAATGGTATCATTAATGGATGTGTCGGGCAGTATGGGTTTAGCCGATGGGGGAGTACAAAAGCGGATTGATTTGGCTAGAGGGTGGAGGGATCAAAAGTTCATCCCCCGACTACCAGCGGGTACGCATCTCCAGAGTTATGAGTTTAATCATATTTTAAGGGAAGCGGGTAACGGGATGGTCAATGTGACTGAGGGGGGTACCTCCTTGATCGGGGCTTTGACCACCCTCGCAGGATTGATTCCGGATGAAGGTTTGGACGGTGTCATTCTCGTCAGTGACGGGGCGGATCATTCTGGGGAGGCCCTCGCTGCTGTTATCGAGCCATTTCATTCACACGGGATTCCGATTCATACATTGACTGTGGGAAAGCCTGAGAAACCAGCTGATGTGAAAATATCTGATATCAAGGTCAAGGAATGGTCGAAGGAAACCCAACCCGCGGAAGTGGAAGCGACGATAGAACAAACAGGATTAGCGGGCTCCACAGCGACACTCAGAATATTCAAGGGGGTAGAAGTAATTTCCAAGGAAACAATCACGCTCGATTCACCCCGAAAAACTTTTTCATTAAAGTTTAATCCTCCCACCACGAGGGCCGATGTGTTGACATTAAATGTGGATTTGCAGGGAGTTGATTCATTCCCGGAGAATAACTCTGTGCCTTTCAGTGTGGAACTCAACGATCCGGACAAAGCCGGTAAACCTAAAATCAAGGTCTTGTATCTTCATCCCCCTGTCGCGGGAAATGGTTGGTATGAGTTCCAATTTAAATTTCTCAAGGCTAGTCTGGAATTGGATCCTGAGGTTGAATGCACGGTCATTCAAGGGTGGTATTCACCAGCGAATATGCCTGTGGATTATGTGAGTGTGGAGCCGGAAACGGGGTATAAGGCCTATAATATGCAGCATCCTGTCCACGGGTTCCCAAGGACATTTGAGGCACTAATGGAGTATGACGTGGTCATTAATGGCTCCGTGTGGCTCAAACATTTCAGTCCGCAGATGCAGAAGAATCTCGTGCGTTTTGTCGAGGAGGGAGGAGGAGGATATTTTATCAGCGGGGGTGATTGTAGCTTTGGGACTGGGGGATATATGGGATCTCCTTTGGAAATGCTTCAACCCGTGGTGATTGACGGGAGGGCAGACATTAATAGTTGGGGCGGTCAAACGATTCCCCGTTTTACCGCCGAGGGATTAAGGCATCCAGTGATGCAGATAGGTGATGATGCGGATAAAAATAAAAAAATTTGGGATAAATTTCCACCCCTCATGGCCTTTAACCTAGTGAAACGTGCTAAACCCGGAGCGATTGTCATCGCCGATAATCCTCAGGTGAAAAATGAATTTGGATCGGCTTTGATTATGGCCGTCCAAGAGGTCGGTAAAGGCCGGACGATAGCATGGACTTCGGGGATCATGGGAGATTGGGGTATCGGATTTATGCAGGTCTGGGGAGAGGTGGTGGATCCGTCCAAACCACTCTCCGCGGAAAACTGTGACCGGAGGTATTATAATAAATTCTGGAACAATGTGGTGAGGTGGTTGGCCGCGCCGAAGCTCGACAATCAAAGAACTGTTTGCACCCTTGTCTGCGAGAAATTAATGCCATCCCCCGGGGAGTCCCTTCCTGTTCAATTATTCCTCCGTGATCCCAGCCAATATAAAGACTCGATGCGTTGCCGGTTTTCGCTGAGCGCCGCAGACCAAGTGATTTCTTCGTCTGAAGGTGTGTGGGATATGGCTGAAAAATGTTTTAAAACTAATTTTTCAGTTCCCCAAACCGGTGATTATTTTGTGGAAGCGAATCTCACCGTCGACGGAAAAATATTTGGTGGCAAACGGGTATTAGTCGCTTGCAGGACTGACAATAAGGAAATGGCGCAATCCCCAGCAAATCCAAAATTGATGGCGCAAATTGCGCAAGAAACCGGTGGGAAGATTCTTGATTTGGATCATGACTATGTGATGGAGCCTTCCCTTTTATCAGGGAGTAGTGAGTACACGGTAAGACGCGAGAAAAAGTCCCTCTGGGATAACTGGGGGATATTATGTGCCTTGCTGGGATTATTATCTATCGAGTGGGCCGCCCGACGCTTGTCCGGCATGGCGTGATTTCCCCCCGTTGGATAAAAGACGCAGGGAGGAAAGAGTTAAATTTCTGTCGAGGTCGAAAGTGTGGGATTGAGGAGGTTATTAGTGTGGGTGAGGGCGATGGCTAGGGCATCGGCAGCATCGAGGGGAGGAGTTTCCCGCAGTCCGAGGAGGGCACGAACCATTTCTGCCACTTGGTTTTTGCCAGCAGCTCCCGTGCCGACCACGGACTGTTTAACCTTTCTCGGAGCGTACTCAAAAACCGGAATGGAGCAACTTGCGCAGGCCGCGATTGTGACCCCGCGTGCCGCTCCTAAGGTGATAGAGATTTTGAAATTTTGCATGTAGAAGATACCTTCGATCGCACAAACATCAGGTTTGAATTCCAAACAAATTTCTTCCATCCGTTGATGAATTCTCGACAAGCATAAAGAAACCTTGACGTTTTGCGGGTTCTTAATGACCCCATAAGCAAGAGCTTTCCAGCGGTTCCGTTCACCTTGGATAATTCCGAAGCCGGTACCTCGCAAAGAGGGGTCTACACCTAAAATTACCATGAAAGGTATAAGAAAACCGATAAACGGTGGTTTCGTCAATGGTCTTTCGTTGACTTTCAGCCTTAAAAAATCTAATTTCCATAATATTAATGGGTGAAGAGACTAAATCGAAGCAAGAAGGGCTCGTGGAGATTCAGGGAAAAACAATCCCGAGATCTCCTATTGCCGACTCCTTGGAAATTGAGATTGAGCCACTCACAGCGGATGGATTAACCATTGAAATAGGGGATTTGAAGGAAGAAACCCAGAAAAATATTTCATCCAGCCCCTCGAAAGAAAAATCGATAAATTCTTCTCCTGGTGATGATAGTAATGATAAATCAAAAATTCCTTCGGCCGGAAAAGTGATTGAATTTGCCCAAGCAGCAACACTCCAAAAACTCATCGAAATTAGTGATAAAATAAGCACCTTGGATAAGAATGTGAGCATTTCAAAAGATGAAATTGCCAAGGTGATCGAGAAATTTGATACAAAGATTGCAGCAGATAATCATTCCCGGGAAATGTTTTCCGCTATGCATACGGAATTAAAGAGTTATAAGGATGCCGCCCTTTTTGATATTTTTCATAAACCGTATCTTAAAGATATGGTTTTAGTTTACGATGATCTTTACCGGCTCCAGAAGAATGCAGAGTCATTAAAGGGTAAATTAAAAGAGTCTGACCTTGAAATAAGCAAGGAATTCAATAATCATGCGAATAATATTGATAATATTAAGGCGTTGCTTTTAGAAAGCCTGAACCGTATGGATGTCGAGATTATTGAAGATAAATCAGATGTCATTGATAAGCAGTATCATAAGGTGGTTAATACACGCAAAACGTCACTCCCTGAAGAGGATGGAAAAATTGCGGAAATTACCAATCATGGCTTCCGTTGGAAGGGCAAATTGCTCCGACATGAAGAAGTCATTGTATTTAAACAGGAATAAATATAGAAATGAATACGATAATTTGAACCAAAGTTCGTTATCTTGAGATTCTGGGAAAAAATATGTCTAAGCGTAAAGTCGTAGGAATAGATTTAGGGACCACGTTCTCCGCGATTGCCCATATTGATGAATATGGCAAGCCGCAGATTATTCCTAATGCTGAAAGTGAGCGGACGACCCCATCGGTTATTCTTTTCGAGGATAGTAATGTGATTGTAGGCAGTACAGCCAAAGCTTTAGCTGTCGCTGAACCGGAAAAGATTGTAGAATTTGTCAAACGCGAGATGGGCAAACCGCGTGAGGAATTTAACCGCGAGGTAGGAGCGATCAAATATTCTGCTGATGAACTTTCTGCCGTAATCCTTAAAAAGATGAAGAATGATGCGGAAAAATATCTCGCTGTGACAGTGACCGATGCAGTCATTACGGTTCCTGCCTATTTTAATGATGCCGAGCGTAATGCGACGATGAATGCAGGGAAAATTGCCGGATTGAATGTATTGCAGGTGATTAATGAACCAACAGCAGCGGCTTTGGCCTACGGGATTAATAAGCTGGGTAAAGACCAAACCGTCTTTGTTTTTGACCTTGGTGGAGGGACCTTTGACGTGACGATCATGAAAATCGATGGCGAACAAATCCGGATGGTCGCGACCAATGGAGACCACCGACTGGGCGGAAAAGACTGGGATGACAAAATTATTAATTATGTCGCCGAGGAATTTGATAAAACGCACGGGGAAAATCCGCTTCTTGATTTGCAAGCTTACCAAGATTTACAGTCCCGCTCCATCGCTGCAAAAATCCAGCTCACTAACCGTTCGAAGACCACAATCGTCCATAGTCATAATGGCAAATCGGTAAAGGTAGACCTGAGTCTGGATCAATTTAATCAGATGTGCCAGGACTTGGTAGAGAAATGCCACATCCTTTGTGATATCGTCCTGATGGAAGCAAAAATGACATGGAAGGATATCGATACCGTTCTGCTCGTTGGCGGGATGACCCGTTGCCCAATGGTCCGGAATATGGTGAGGGAGTCCAGTGGGAAAGAACCATCCGAGGAAGTCAATCCTGACGAGGCGGTGGCCCTTGGTGCGGCCGTACAAAGTATGCTTTGCCACATCAAAGAGTCAGTGGACACGGGGTCTAATGAGGTCGCTCCTGAAACTATTAAACATTTTACGGGGTCATCGGGTGGTTTGATCCAGGTCACTAATATTACCTCCCATACTTTAGGAATCGTTTTGTGGAATGATGTAAACCATGAGGAATATGTATTCCCCATGATTGCGAAAATGACGAGTGTGCCTTGTGAGATTAAAAATACTTTCGGGACGGCCAGTGCGAATATGAAACGGGTCGTCGTCAAAGTCGTGGAAGGGGAGAGCACCGTGCCAGAGGAATGTACCAAGCTTGGAAATTGTGAGATTGAGCTGCCTGAGTATCTCCCGAAAGCCACTCCTGTCGAGGTGACTTATCGTTATAATAACAATCAAATTCTTGAAGTGACTGTCAAAGCACAGGATAAAATAGCCCATGCCGAGATCCACCGCTCCGGGGGCCTGAATGAAAAAGAAGTCGGTAAGGCACGCGAACATCTCACGTTGCTGAATGTCGCTTAGAAGGAGAGGGGTGAATAGTTTTCTATGGCGCTTCCTTATCCTCTAGCAGATGACCCCCGGAAATGGGATGGTTGGAAACTTTATAATTCAAATAACCTCTACGACCGGTTAGGTTTATCATATGAAGAGGCTCCCAGTGCCCAGTTAATTGAGGAGTGTTGCCGACAGTTACTGATGTGGTGGCAAAAAAAGCTTCCGCTCAAAAGCCAGCCGAATAATCCATTAGCCCAGCTCTTGGGACGCGCCATTGATGAGGCTCCCCGCTTGATCACCCAAGCCAAGGTCATTTTACTCGATCCCGACCAACGCGCCGTCCATGACCGGCAGATCCAGCAAAGTGCAAATGACAGCTCATTGGAGGAGTTTCAGAAATTTATCATTTTTGCCTTGTCGGATAAAAAACTCACACCGGCCGGGGAAAACGGATTGTATGGAATGGGGCAGAACTTAGGTTTGGCCGATGAACTGATAGGGCAGACGATAGAGGCAAATTTATTGGAGTTAGGGGCGGTTAGATTCGACCCGGAGGCTGCTGCTGTCGAAGCGATTGCTGAGGCCAATGCACGCACGGAAGCTTTGAAAGTCCAGCAGGCCACTTTGGTGGTGGGAACCGCATCGGCTCCTGCGGGGGCAAAGGCCAAAGATAATGGAGGGCAACCGGCTGCTCCCGCTGGACAACCGGATCCCGATGGATTTAAGGATTTGGTTGAACAGTGGAAAGAACGTTCCGAATGGGGTGAACTTGAGGACGAAGATAAAGATAAACTCATGAAATGGGCTGGAAACTTTAACCTGACTGCACCATGGGCCCAGGCGATCGTCGATGATGAGGAATATGATCCCGACGGTGAATCAAAAGCCAAAACGGCAGAAGAGGAACGCATAAAGAAGAAGGCGGCTTTAGCCAGTGCTGCCAGTCCGGTACAAAGTTATTCCCCCGAGCAGGAGAAGGCTCTTTATCCGCCGTATGTCAATGAGTTAGGCATGCAAATGATTTATATCCCCAGCTGCACCTTTAAAATGGGATGTAAATCCCCAGAGGCGGCCCATAATGAAGAGCCTGAATTCCAAGTCACATTAACGGGATATTACATTTCAAAATCGCCAGTGACATTTGCCCAGTTTGAACAGTTTTTGCCGACCCACAAATCCAAGCGCCCGGCTTGGGCTGATGACTCGCATCCGGCGGTCATGATGTCGTGGGAACAGGCCGGGAAATTTTGTGATTGGCTCAGTGTCAGGGAAAACAAAAAATATAAGTTGCTGACAGAAGCAGAATGGGAATATGCGGCCAAAGGCCCTCAAAATCGCCGTTATCCCTGGGGGGATAGTGATATAGCGGCGGCATTGGGAAATTTTGCCGATGCCTCTACAAATTTCCACTGGTCGGATCCAGTGATCAATGATGGGTTTGCTCAGAGCTCACCAATAGGCAGTTTTCCCTTGGGGAGTTCTCCATTTGGATGTGATGACATGGCCGGTAATGTCTGGGAATGGTGTAAAGATGTTTTAGCAGATTACAAAATATCTCCTCAGACTAATCCCTCTCCTTCGACGGGATCCCAAAAAATCATCCGTGGCGGTTCATGGAGGTCAAAAGCCACTAGCTTGAGGACAACAGCAAGGGCAGGGCAAATGCCCACTTATTTCGCAAATGATATAGGATTTCGAATTGCCTGCACAAGACCTGTGATTAAGTAACTGTAACTCACTGTAATTGCGTGTATTATATGCTTTAATAAAGATTTTCGCATTAAATGTTTTGATTTGACACATTTTGAATTAGAGGTTAATTCTGTCTTGAATTTTTTATTAGGAAACTATGATCATGAGAAGAATCATTTTAACATTATTTACCGCTTCAATCATGGTTATGATTGGGCAGGCAAATTTATTTGCACAGTCGTCACCGACGAATACTACAAAAACGGTGGATGTAAATTCGTTAAAGAGTTCAAATTGGCTTACTGAGAAGTACGCGAATGACAAATTACCCGGACCCAGTATCGGGGCCCGCGGAGGATATTACGCTTCCGAAAAACATACTTTCATCGTCGAAGAATGGGCGAATGTGCCACTTTTCCGTGAAGGGAATTTTATGGTGTCTTATAGTTACGACACATTTACACCGTTTCAAAAAGAAAACGGGGTGCATCAAGTGGCTCGTAATGATATGACCCAAGAGCTGAATCTGGAATACGATTTGAATGAACAGATCGCTTTGATGGGTGGTTTTGGCTGGGAACAATCCGATTTTATTGATGCCACAGGTGATTATACGGCCTATCGTGTTGGTGTCGGTGCTGGAACCCCCTACGTCAAGCGTTACACTGATAAACTGACATGGTCATTTATTGCCGGCCCGGCATTTGGAGTGGATAATGCCCAGGCAAATTGGTTCATGGACATATATGGATCCTATCAGATTTTTGATTTTAATTATTTAGCCTCTACAAAAAATTTGGCCAAACGCCCGTCATTGAATATCGAGGCACGCATGGAGAGTTACAATATGGACCTGACACGTTTTGGTCCGTATGTTAATGTCGGTCCGACGCTGAGTTTTATTTCGGCTAACGGGAATAAACTCGACTTTTTTGCACACTATGTGGGTAACGGTGGCAACCAGTTTAAAATGACAAATGATCAGGGTGCTTATTTGGGTTTTGCTGTTGATGCAATGAGGGAATATCCTTTTGGCACATTGCCTACGGACTGGCAAAATGGGGATGTGCTACCGAAGGTCTGGGGTTATTATGAAATGGGCTGGGGCCGGAGCGGGGATTATGTGACGAATTTCAAAATCAATGCACAGCTTTACCAGTTCCGCGTCGGGATCCCCTGGACTGCGTATGTCTGGTTCCAGCCCCGCCGTTATTGGGCTGGCGGTAAAAATGATGTCAGTAGTGCCCTTTATAATGTTGGTTTCGGATTAATGACCCCGATCACGCTGGATAATGGTTGGGATGTGATTGGCAACCGTATGCCAATGCAGTTGGGTTTTGAATTCTTCCACCGCAGTGACCACAGCATCAATCCATCTGCAACACAGGTGGCCAATAACAACAAAGGCCCTAACAATTCCAGCCGTTATGCTTGGCAGGGAAGTATGAATCAATTTCCCCGTGTCTTTTTTTCCACGGCCGGATGGGACTCCCCCTATGTTTATACTGAGATGTATAAGGAAAAACTTGCTTGGGTAAACACCTTGGACTGGCGTACGTCCATCGGTTATACGGTTGAATCGGCGAATGTAAGAGCCAAGAGCCCTATTAGTGCCGAGATCGGGATTCAATGGAATATAGTGACTGTTTACGGGTATGTGCCTTATGTCCGTGGTGGAGCCGGATACGGTGCTGTGTCTCCCGGTTATATGGGAGAGGTAGGGTTCCAACGCCCCGCCTACAAGATGTATATCCGCTACGAAAATGAAAATCTTTCCTCTGTCATTAGCGGTGGACGTGACAATGTATGGTATGGTGGCTTTAGCTTGAATCTCTAGGCTCGTCCCGTCCGATCATGGGGTAAATGGGTAAATATAGACCGAGCTCTATCTGAATGACTATCCTCTGCCCGTGGGCTATTACAATGACGAGCCTATCCTTTTTTTCTTTATAAGAGGGTATTATTTGTAAAAGGCCAAGACAATCGCCCCGGCTACAGCGATAAGTGAGCCTGCCACGGTTGCTTGCCGAAATCTTTTTCCCCTTCGATCCAGGCGGCAAAGGGAATAGCCACTGCGGGTGTCAGTGCGACAATGGGCAGGACAATCCCCCGAGAGAGTGCTCTGCAAGGCCCATTGATAACAACTCACTCCTAATGCGGGACCAAAGAATGCATTGAGGATGAGAAGCCATTTTGCCTTTCGCCATTTATCGTGACTGGCACGGTTACGGAGTGTGGGCGATTGGATAGCATTCAATAAATGATCGCGGTTAACCCAAAGGAGAAACAGGCCGGTTAGGAGGATGCCCCCAGTATAGCCTTGCCCGAAACCAAATGCCCAGAAAGCAAGCATGATCCAAGCGATACAAAGACGCCAGAAATTTGCTTCACTCCCCGAATGAAAGATCAGGGACATCCTCCGCCCGAAAATGGCAGAAAGTGTAAAAAAGACAGTGGTGAGGAATGATGCAAACATGGATTCCACGGGCATTCTTGCTACCCGTTACGGGAAGTCAAGTTTCCGTGGTTCATTCAATCATGAGAATATTTTTTCCGACTAGAATAACCGCTGGGATAAGCAAATAAATCCAAACGTGTCCTTTTGAAGAATAATCTAATATGAACCCACTTGCTTTTTGATGCTTGCCTGTCTAGGTTTTATTAATGGATTTAGATGATGTGCATATTGAAAAGGAGGTGGAAGCGATTTTCGTCCGTGCCCATATCGATACCGCCAAAGTAAATATCGATGTAGTGAATCGCAATGTCTATGTGGACGGTTTTTTCCATGTGTTTGATTATGCCCATCGCCAGCAGAGTGATAAGGAAGGGCATGAACTCCAAGATACCGGCACTTCCCAGAGTAATGCCAAAAAGCTCCTTCTTTTTATCGAACAACAAATCCGGGGTGTCTCTCAGGTAGGCAGCCTTCAGATGAAATTCCAAAACTGGCGCAAGACTTCTTCCGGTTGGACTGAAGTGGGTGGAAATTAAAGGGATTTTTTCGATCAAGGATATTAGGCAGGCCGGATACTTAAATGAAGTTTTGATTTTAGTTTTTACTGCTTACATCAAATATAACGGATCGACATCGACGGTAATCTGGACTGCATCTGGGGGGGTGAATTTTTTAAGGACTTCTTCGACATGGCCGATGAGTTTGAGGATGGCCGAGTCACGGAGCATAATCTGAAAACGGTAAAAGGTTTTCATCTTCGCCATAGGTGCCGGACTGGATTCCCCAATCAATGTTTTCGGAGGGGCAAGATGCTTGAGTTCCTTGTGGAGTGCATTGGCTGTAAATTCCGCTTTAGTTTCACTAATACTGCGGATGGTAATCAGGATGACATGGCTGGCGGGTGGGTAAAAGAGTGAGCGACGGAATCCGATTTCCTGTTCATAAAATCCGGCAAAATCGTGGTGCCGTGCAAATTGCACCGAAGGATGGAAGGGGGTAAAGGTTTGGACAATGACCTCGCCCTCGATATCTCCGCGTCCAGCCCGTCCGGCGACTTGCGTGAGAAGCTGGAAGGTGCGTTCACCTGCCCGGAAATCGGGGAGGTGTAGGCCCAAGTCTGCATTGAGGATGCCAACGAGGGTGACATTCGGAAAGTCTAATCCCTTGGCAATCATTTGTGTGCCCAGCAGGATATCTATTTTTCCAGTACGGAAGGCACCGAGGACTTCGCGGTAGGAATCTTTGCGGGTCATGGTGTCCGAGTCCATCCGTCGTATGCGTGCTTTTGGAAATAGTTTGGCTAAGGTATCTTCGACTTTTTCTGTGCCCATACCCGTATACCGGATGTCTGGTGCATGACATTCGGGGCAATCATGGGGCGGGGCGGTCTTATGCCCGCAGACATGGCAGGCGAGCAAATTGCTCTTGCGGTGGAAAGTCATGGAGACACTGCAATTTGGGCACATTTCGACATGGCCACATTTCGGGCAGACCATGGAGGTGGCGAATCCACGGCGGTTCAAGAAAAGGATGGATTGTTCAGCCTTGTCGAGTCGGGCTTGGATCGCATCGCGCAATTTGCCTGAGAAAATATGGATACCCTTTTGTTTCATCGCTTCTTGGCGCATGTCGATAATGCGGATGACAGGCATTTTCTTATTGTCGATACGCATGGGCATTTCGCAGAGATGATACTTTTTCTTTTCTGCATTATTAAATGATTCCATACTCGGGGTGGCCGAACCCAGGACGACGGTGGCTCCGAGCAATTTGCCCCGCATGACCGCGATATCCCGGGCATTGTAACGGGGGGCTTCTTCCTGTTTGTAAGTCGTCTCATGTTCCTCATCGACAATGAAGAGTCCGGGATTTTTCACGGGGGCAAAAACTGCAGAGCGCGCCCCGATCACGATCTGTGCGCGGCCTTCATGGATTTTGTGCCATTGGTCGTGGCGTTCCCCCGCCGAGAGATGGCTGTGGAGCACGGCCACTTGGGTGCCACTGTCCATGAAGCGGGATTTAAAATGATCAACTGTCTGTGGGGTCAGGGCTATTTCAGGAACCATAACGATGGCCCCTTTGCCTTGGCGCAGGCAATAATCAATAGCCTGGAGGTAAACCTCTGTTTTTCCGCTGCCAGTGACGCCATGCAGTAATATGACAGGGGGTTTCCCGTGGGAGATGGATTGGGAAATGACTTTGAGGGCTTCTTTTTGTTGGTCATTCAGGAGGAGGGGCGTAGTAGGGATAAAAGTTTCATTTTCAAACGGGTCGCGATCCTGTGTTTGCGGGGAGATATCGATCCAGCCGGCATCTTCTAGGGAATTGAGTGTGGAACGCCCGACAGAGAGAGTCTCCATCAGGTCGGCAAGGAAACTGCCTCCATGTGCTTGGAGATGGTGTAAAACGATTAATTGTTTATGAGATTTTTTTGGGAACCCCTTTTTAGCCTCTTCAGTCAGTGGTTTTTTTAAGGTGACAAAAAGTCTTTCCTTGTGGGCGGCATCGACCTTACGAACGGCCTCGGGCATCACACTGCGCAAGGCGGTTTCATAGGGACAACAGTAATATTCACCCATCCAGCGTGCAAGATTGAGCAGATGATGGTCGAGAAAAGGCCTTTTACCGATGACCTCTGTGATTGGTTTACATTCAGGATAATCAGGGTGAGAGAGCAGGCTTGAAACGTATCCTGTCAGGATTTGCCGTCCAAAGGGAACCCTCACTTTGCTCCCCACGAGGACAAGACCCTCCAAGGAGTCGGGAATCAGGTAATCAAATTCCCGTCCCAGATTTCTTTCGAGAACGACTTTAGCAAATTGCGCCATGAGAAGAGTAAAAGGGTAATGACTTAAATTGATGGGAGAAAGGAGAAAAAGTGAATTGGATAAATAGATAATTTATAAAAATATTGACAATATGAAGTACCTAAACCTATCATATTACTCATAATGCAAGTCATAAATATAAATAACCCATATATAAGGATACAAAACAATGAAAACTCAAAGAGAGATCGATGGGGGTTTTACCCTTGTCGAGATTATGATGGTCGTCGCGATCATCGCATTATTAATGGCAATAGCCATTCCAAACTTCGCACGGGCGAGGGAAGTAAGTAACGAAAACCGGTTTATCAATAATTTACGTGTTATTGGTGATGCCTTTGATATGTATACCGCAGATTATGGAGGGTATCCTCCTGACGGATTTCCGGCCTCGTGGAATAACCTTGATGGTATGAGGCCGTATTTGACACGGGTAAAGTGGACGGAGAATACTCCTATTGGTGGTACTTGGGATTGGGATAATAGTCAGACCTTTGGGATGGCAGGTGCTAGAGTCACAGGCATAACTGTGCATAGCCCTCCCCAAACATCAAACACTGGGCGGCAAACATTAGTGGAAATTGACAGGAAATTTGATAACGGGGATATCACAACTGGGGTATTTATCCAGAGGAACAATGGATCGGGTTATATCTACGTTCTGGCCAATGAATAATTCTTTTATTTTTAATAGGACGTTAAAACCTTTTAATCCTTGCAATTTATTCGGCTGAATATAAGGCTATGGAGTATTATGTCTGCCGTAAATGTCATTAATGTTAAAGATTTAAAGGAAATTCTCGATCAAAAATCCTCCATCCGATTGATTGATGTCCGCGAAGAAGATGAATATGCCATCGCCCGTATTCCAGGATCAGAACTCATCGCCTTGAGTCAATTTGCCAAACGTGTGCTCAATGAATTAGGGCCTGATGAAAAGATAGTGATCCATTGTCATCATGGGGGGCGCTCTATGCAAGCTTGTCTTTGGTTGTCCAAACAAGGTTTTAAGGACTTGACGAATGTGGAGGGCGGGATCGACGCTTGGTCGATTCAAATAGACTCTAAAGTGCCTCGATATTAACACTGAAAAATGAGTTCTTTCCTTTTATATCAGCCATTGGCAAGATACGCCTCTTAAAAATCATGACCTTTATCGAGAAAATATTTGATTTGCTGAAGCGCCATCCGAAACGGATTGTATTTCCTGAAGGCGATGACCCAGTGGTGATGAAAGCGGCTGAAGAGTTTGCCCGTATGAAGTTAGGTGCGCCCATTCTCTTGGGGAATCGGGACTTGATCCGACAGCATGCCGAGGAAAATGGATTGACCTTAAATCACGTCCGATTAATAGACCCTACGACTTCTACTGAACTTCCGGCTTTTACGGAAAGGATGAAAAAAATCGCCCGTTATCAATCAATGAATGACGAGGAAGTAGAAAAACTGATCATTAATCCTAATTATTTTGCTGCGATGATGGTGCAATATTCTAACGCGGATGGTTTTGTCGGTGGAAATACCATTACCACGGGGGCTCTATTGCGTCCGCTGATGGCACTGATTAAGCCATTGCCCCATATGAAAACTCTTTCGAGTTGTATGATTTTCGAAACACAGAATAAACAAATCGGCGACCACGGGGTGCTTTATCTTGCTGATTGTGGTATTATTCCAGAGCCTACAGTCGATGAGTTGGCAGATATCGGGCTTGAAACGGCAAATCTCGCCCGTCAAATGTCCGGTTTGGTTCCACGTGTGGCTTATTTGGCCTTCAGCACCAAGGGAAGTGCGAAACATAAAATGACTGAAAAGATGGCCGCCGCCGCCGCCCTGTGTAAACAAAAAGCCGAGGCAATTGCCTTCAAAATCGAAGTCGATGGTGAATTGCAGGTCGATACAGCTATTGATTGGGAAGCGGGCCAGGAAAAAGCACCAGATAGCACGGTTGCCGGGCAAGCCAATGTTCTGATTTTCCCTGATCTAAATGCGGGGAATATAGCCTCGAAACTCTTGAAGTCCGTTTCCGGTGCAAATGCTTATGGGCATATGATTCTAGGATTAGATCGTCCGGCTGCTGATATTAGCCGTGGATCCACATGGGAAGATGTCCTTGGGTTAGCCGCGCTTGTCGGCTTGCGTGCCGTCGAATATCATAAGCTTTACGAAGATCTCTACTAGACCAAAATAGACCATGAGACAGGAAATTAATTGGCGCACGAGGCGTACTGATAAAAGTGTTTACGAGGTCCGTGTATCGAGATGGTCCGGGGAAATGAAATTTCAATTCATGGAAAAGGGCTCTGATAATTGGGATTATGAGCGCGAGCCAGAGCTGCATGATTGGGAGGATTTGCTTGATGCCTTGGAGAGGCGGTATTCCCGCAAGCAGGCTACTGACCAGGAAATTACTTTCGTAAAAAACAAAATTATAGAGATTAAAAAAGATATGCCTCTTGCCGGTTAGTCCAGCGGCCTTTTCCAGATGGGGACCGTTTTTTTCATTTCATCAATGATCCATTGGCAGGCGGCGAATGCTTCTGCACGGTGTCCTGCACTAATACGGAGGTAGAGGGAGGGTTCGCCGGTTTTGACGAGTCCTATCCTGTGTTGCAGGTGGATTGTATTGATAGGCCAACGTTTGAGCGCATCAAAGAAAAGACGGGAAAATTGCACACGAGCCATCTCCTCAAAACATTCATAATCGATTCCTTTGATTTGTTTTTCACCTTCTTTTGAACGCACGACACCTTGGAATTCAATAATCGCCCCTGATGAAGAATCATAAAAAGGCTGGGCCGACGTGATGGGTTCACGGGAAATAATCAAAGTGCAATTCTGTGGTAGGGTCAAATGCGACATAGGTGAAATTTAGCCGCCTTGCACCGGCGGCATGAGTGAAATAATGTCTCCATCCTGAAGCAGGTCGCCACGTTGTGCATATTCCGTCCCGTTGGCAATCAGGATTGATTTGTCCCATTCTGTGAGTTTTGGATATTGCTCGTAAACCAAAGTGAGTAAGTCCGAGATAGAGCTGTTCACTTCTAGGTTTCTTGAAATGGACTCGGCTTTGGTAATGTCTTTGAGATGGGCCCAAAAGTGAATGGTGACTGTCATGGTCGGAAAAATAACCTATTGTTTTGGTTTCAAGCGTATTTGCGGATCGCTGATTCTTTCAGTGTGGCGATGAATGGGAGGTTGCGGTAATAACCTTTATAATCAAGACCATAACCCACCACAAATTTATCGGCTATTTCAAAACCGGAGAAATCTGGTTCCACATACCGGACCCTTTCGACATTTTTTGTGAGCATCACGGCCGTTTTGATTTCCCTGGCTCCACGCATCGCGAGTTCCTCCCTGACACGTGAAAGAGTTAAACCCGTATCGAGAATATCATCAATAATGAGCACATCCAAATCCTGGACACTGAAATCATGATTTGTGAGGATATTGATGACCCCGGAAGACTCCGTATTGCCCTGATAACTCTGGGCGTAAAGGCATTCAACCCTCAATGGCATGTGGATTTGGCGGACTAAGTCAGTAAAAAACATCATACTGCCATTGAGGATGCTGATCACGGTTAGTGGCCGACCCTTATAGACTTTTTCGATTTGCTCTCCCATGATGACAACGGCTTTAAGGATATCTTTTTCGGAAAAAAGAATCTGGTCAATATCCTCAAGCATAGGGCAACCGATTAACGTTTACTGGAGACAGGGGTGGCTCCAATATCTTCGCGGACATTCTGCATCTCACGCTTCATCAAAAGTGCGACTGATGAAGCCGGTTGGAGGGGAATCGCTTGACCCCAGAGTTTGACCGCCTTCTGTAAATCATTTTTGTCTTTATAGATCAGGCCGGCATAATAATAAATGTATTGCCTCATTTCACGGTCAAAATGATCAGGAGCCTTCTCGATTAATTCCGCAAGCTTGAGAAAATCACTTTCGGACTCCGACTTTTTCCCGCAAAAGAATGGCAGGTTCCAATAATTAATGGCACGTACTAACCGGACATGGACATCTTCAGGCACTTTGTCGACGGCGGCATCCATGGTCTTCCCTCCTTTTTTGAGGTAGTCCAATGCTTTCGGGCCGAACCCTATATCCCGGCTGCGTAATGTATAAATACTGCCCAAATATACCATCACCAACATATTATCAGGATATTGGGCATGCATTTTTTCGAAGTCAGCCTCTGCTTGTAAGACGGATTTCTTATCTCCTTTGACTCCTTCATTGTGTAGCTTGATGGCCGCTTCCAAATCGGCTACAGGTGAATCCTGTACGGCACCCGCTATTTGGGAATCTTTGACCTCTGGGACATTTCCATAAAGTGTGGAGACCAGAAATAGGAGAGAGAAAAACAATGATACGTGTTTCATCAGGATGACAGTCTATGGGGGAGAAACGGGTTCGCCAAGCTTTTTTCTTGCTCTCGTGCGTAAGCCGATATTCCCCGGTCTTTTCAGGCAGAAAACTCTAAAGCCCTAAGAGTTTTGGATCAGGCAATCCCCAGCTCTTCGAGAGCCTTATATATTCTTCTTGGGGGAGTTGCACCAGAACTGGTTTACCTGCGGGATCGAGCCAGCGGAGCAAGGTCTCGATATTATTCACAGGCATGACTGTGCACCCTGCACTGGGAATATTTTCCCCGCGTTGAAAATGGAAGAAAATAGCACTCCCCATGCCGGGCTTGGCATCGGGATAATTGTGCTCAATCAAAATACGCCAAGTATAAGTGGGGTCTTCCAGTTTCATCCTCTGATCTTTGAACCATGCTGGTGGATTTGCGGGATTAATGCGGATGATATGGTTATAATTTGGCAGCTTAGGATTATCGATCCAAGCATCGGAGGTGGTCACTTGATAGAAAGGCCAGTTTTCAGCACCCTTGAGCGGTTTAGCTTGGTTACTGTAAACAGTGCCTATTTTAAAAATGCCAGCTGGTGCGCGTTTGTCGCGCTCGACTTTTTGGATTCCTTTTTGTGGGGGATTGATTCCGATTCCCCAAGCTAATCCGTTTTTACCGTAAATAACACGCCACGGGCCATTTGAGACTTTCCATTCCCCATTATTCTGTTTGTCCAAAAGCCATAATTTCCCGGTCACGGAGTTCCAAGTATCAGCGATTGATACTGCTACTTGGTCACCTGGAATGAGCGGGGTGGCTTTAACAGCTTGCCCGGAGGCACCTGTCGATATGAGCAAGAGGCCAGCAAAAGCAAATAGGGCCGTTCTCATGGATTTAGGGTGTCTTAGCAGGGATAAAACTTTCAACTGGTGCTTTAACAACAGATGTTTGGGGGGCCGGTGCTGCGGCTTGAGGCATATTTGCGATGGGAGCGGGCGTGGTAGGTGCCGTTGTTTTATTAACGGTGGATGAAGCTATCGTTGTCACTTTTTCTTTTGAAATTGATTGTTTGGTGAAGTCATTTTTTGCGGTTTTTGGCATGACAGCCCCCATATAAGGATAAATCGTTACCGGAGTGCCGATACCTGTAACACTGTAGATATTTGCAGCCATCACATCAGGTAATCTCACACATCCATGGGAATCGGCGCGTCCAGGAAGGTATCCAGCATGGAATCCAATGCCTGTAAATGTCAAACGTTGGAAATGGGGCATGGAGGCTGGCCGATAGTAGCACCCTGAGGGAACAGCACTGGAGGGAGTTGCATCATGATTTACCACAGCACCAGTCTCCGAGTTTACAACACATCCATAAAGATTTGATTTATGATCGACTTTTTTGTTGACGATTTTGTAGTATCCCGCTGGCGTGTCATGACCTTGTTTCCCCGTGCTGACTTCTGTTTCTGCGATGATTTCTCCACCCCTCCAGACGAACATTCTTTGCTCGGCAATAAAGATCTCCACCTTTACCGGTCCTGCTGTTAGAACTTCCGGTGTCCAAGTCCAAGTCGGCTGGTGTGCGGGTTTATAAACTTTTACCATCTTTGTTTTCCCGGCCTTCTTTGCCTCTTCTAATTGGCGTTCTTTGGTCTTAATATCCGTATAAGTAACAGGGCCTTGAACAGTTCTCTGTTTAGTGCTTTGAGCATAGATACCTGTGGTTTGCACTAGAAAAATCAGTGCAAAAATCGCTCCAGCTACAGGTAGATATTTATTTTTTTTCATAAGATAAGTCGCTCAAAGGTGTGTTTAGAGCACGTTAAGATAGCAGTTTTTATCAAATTATCAAGTCAAGACACAGCTTTAAAATCAATTTGTTGTTTAAATAGGTCTACCTTAGATACAACCACCTTGATTTTTTGGCCAACCTTATATATCTTTTTGGTTGACTTACCCCGTAGGAGGTTCCGGGCCTCATCAAGTATATAAAAATCATCATCCAAATCGGAAAGATGGATCAAACCACTGAGGATAAACTCGGGCAGCTCCACAAAGAAGCCATAATTGCGGATTTCCGTGATCATGGCGTCAAAGGATTGTTTTTTAGAAGATTCCGCCTGCATCAGGAAAAATTGCAATTTTTTCAGCTTAACAGATTCCATCTCAGCTTCAGCTGCTACACGTTCAGTCGCCGAGATGTGTAGGGCTACCGGCCCGATTGTTGCAGCAGTATAAGGGGCCGGTTTGCCCCTCACGATACTTTCACAGACCCGGTGAACGATCAGGTCGGAATAACGGCGGATGGGTGAGGTAAAATGGGTGTAATTGACTTTGGCTAGTCCATAATGCCCGAGAGCCTTGGTCGCGTAACAAGCACGTTTCAGAGATTTGAGGAATCCAAGCTTCATTCCGTATTCTTCCGGCGTGCCTTTAATTGATTGGAGGAATTTCTGCACTTCCCCTTTGACGCTGAGGTCACCGACCTTGTAACCGCTGGCAATGGCCGTCTCCCGGAAATCGGCGAGTTTTTCGGCGTCCGGTTTTTCATGGATCCGGTAAACACAGGGTAAATTACGGTTCTTGAACTCCAAGGCCGTTACCTCGTTGGCCGCAAGCATGAATTCTTCAATGAGTTGATGCGAAATGTCGTTTTCGACCTTTTCGATTTTTACCGGGACCCCGTCTTCGTTCACCCAGACTTTGACCTCGGGGAATTCCAAATCCAGACTCCCTTGTGAAAAACGTAATTTGCGCAGGATGGACGCCAGTGCCCACATATCTTTGAGCTTGTCCTTGATTTCATCGAGGGTGACGGGGCGTTTAGGCTGGCTGATGGTGTCCTTGTCCATTTTATATTGGAAGGGATTTTCAGGGAGTTCACTGGCTCCATCCAGCAGGGCAAAAGCTTGTTTGTATGTCAGGCGCTTTGATGAACAAATGACGGATTCGTCGAATTCATAATTTTTAATATGCCCAGCTTTTGAAAAGGTGATGAAGGCACTTTTAACGAGGCGGTCCACCCCTTCCTTGAGTGAGCACAGGCCGTTGCTCAACCGTTCGGGTAACATCGGGATGACGCGGTCTGCCAAATACACGCTATTCCCGCGTTTCTGGGCTTCCTTGTCTAATTC
>Ga0163155_10001026_pt1 | contig 34359 bp, 58 predicted proteins | sample OliLakLV19SP4G1_FD_148611 | JGI IMG/M metagenome (GOLD analysis project Ga0163155, IMG submission 148611) | Freshwater microbial mat bacterial communities from Lake Vanda, McMurdo Dry Valleys, Antarctica - Oligotrophic Lake LV.19.SP4.G1 | ecosystem: Environmental > Aquatic > Freshwater > Lake >... | reverse complement strand
CACTAATTGGTTTTGTAGTTCTGATTTTGTGTCCATAACTTTGTACTTTTCGGTTAGTCCTGAAGCTCGAAAAAGTACACTTAAAATTAGATAGGGCGACCGAGGCCGCCCCAACTAATACAAAGTTGCTACGCGCTTGTAGCTTAAGACACAGGCCATAGTATCACGAAAAGTGTTAAAAAAACCACCAGGTTTACGTGGTCTAGAAAAAAGAAGGGCCCTGCAGAAACTTCTTTTCAAAAGCTTCAACAGGGCCTTGAATTCAAGCGTTAACTAAGAATTCGATTCAAGGTGTCAGATTCGATGCCAAAGTTCAAATTCTTTTTTTAAGCAGCTCTCGACGGGTTAACCAGCGGGGGAGTTGTTGACGGACGCTACCGCGGGGAACTGATTTCAAGAAGCGTCGGGCCAGGCAATTGAGTGGGCAGGTTAAATCAGCGGTTACCAGAAGGTGGGTAATCGATAAGGAGACACAAAGTTTGAAGGAGCACTTAGTTAATCTTTCGTTTTAAATGCAGCAACGTCCTAAAGTCGAAGTGATGAGCGACGGTAGAATGCAACGGGCGGTGTGAAAGATTAGCTTTTCTGGAGAACCAAGCCGGAGGAATACTTCGGTAGTTGCAAACTCGTGCTTACACACTTGGTAGGGACGGGTTCGCAATTACGACGCCAGATGATTCGAATTAAGTTTATTTGCTTTTTTCCACAGTCCTATTGTTCGAAGAGAAAGAAGATTTAATGAAGCCTACATACTGGAGGGTAAGAGAGGACCTTAGTTGTTAGAAGAATACCAAAAGCTTTAATTCTTCTTCGGATAGATGAGCTCTTTGATTATTTCCACACTGGTAACGTCCGGATCTTTCTCAAAGAACCGTTTGTAGTAATCGGCCATTCTTTCCGACGTACACAAAACCTCAAACTTTCCTTTTTGTTGTGTGTCGGTCTTTTTTTTCCACACCACGCGCCAGTACATACTCGCCATATCTCCACTTTAAGGATTTATTTCGTGTTGTGATACAATTGGTGTTGTGGAGAAGCTCGGTGTTGGGCAACTCTCGTTGAGATTGCCGAGGCCTAAGAAATTGCCATCTCTCAAAGCGTCTGAATCTCAGATAGAAACCGCTATTTGCCATTATCTCCAGGTGAAGGGCTATTTCTTTTATAAGAGCCCTGCCGCTGGATACTTCAAAGGAACTTTCGCCGAGAACTACAGGGGCCAAAAGGTCATGGTTGGATCCTTCCATAAGCACCTGAATCCCTACGTCAGAAGGGGCGTTCCAGACCTCATTATTGTGCATCACGGCAAATTCATCGGCCTCGAGGTAAAATCAGAAACAGGGACAGTCTCCGAGTATCAAAAGCAATTTCAATCGGAGGTCATTAAGGCTGGAGGAAAATATTTCGTTGTGAGGTCAGTTTCTGAAGTACAAGATGTGTTGGGGGGAATCTAATCATGAATGAACCAGTCGTTATTGAAACTAAAAAAGCTTATTTATCTAAGACCGTATGGCTAAACGCTCTCATAGCGCTTGCGGGGATCTTGGCAGGCTTCGGGGTCATTCCCGGCTTGAAAATTTTCGTAGAGTCAAACCCGGAGCTTATCCTCGGGATTATTGGGGCGCTTGGCATCGGCCTGCGCTTTATAACCAAGGGCAAGGTCGAGCTGAAGTAAGTGCTCGCCGCTTTTCGTGCGATCTTTATTTTAATTCCAACCATTTTAGAAGCGCTTCAAAAGCTCTTGCTGAATTTAAATAGTTTGGTTGAGACTCAAAGAGATGAGCTCCTTAACAAACGACTTAAAGAGGGTGTTAAAAAGGCCGTTGTCACAAAAGACACGTCCGACCTTGAAAACACACTCAGAGGAAAAAGATGAAACATGTCTTTGTTTGGGTTTTCCTTATCTTCACTGCCTGCAGCCAGAAGAAGATTCCAGAATGGAACGGGAAGATTTACGCAGGAGCCGAGGGTGTCATTGAGAGACGACAAGAGAACGAGATCATTTCCACGCGCAGCCCCGATTTTGGAAATTATATCTGCATCGAAAAAACCGACTTCGATTGCTACCTTGAAACCTATATTACGAATGCTTCAGGGTGGGAGAGACAAAGTGCTTGCGGACTCCAAAAACGCTGAAGAATGTTGGCCGGCAGTTAAAGCTCACTACGAAAAACACTACGGCATTATTTTCACCGTAAAACTTAAAGACCAGCAAATCCTCTGGCTTCATGAGCAAATGCTTAAACTATCGAGCAGCTTTAGAGACCACGTGGATAGAAACCAAGACAGTCGTTCAAAGTGGAGACGTTGAACTGGAAGGATGTCATGCGGGCTGGGGCGAAGGCTCTAATTTACGACCAACCCGAACGACTCCACCGAATCATCATGACCGAAATGCTGAAGCTCTCTAACCTCGGCATTATTCCTACTTGGGGCCATTACAAATCCACTCACCATTGGATTATTGTTCAAAAATACCTCAACGCCGAAGAGCAGTTTCAATACCGAAGGACTTGGCAGCAAATCCTTAGAAACACTTTTCCTGGAGCCACGCCCGAAGACGCGCTTCCCTCCCACGTAACCAACTAGAGCTAACCACAATTGTGTTGCGCTTTGAGTGTCCTCGAATTATGAGCAGAAATGACCACAATTGTAGTACACGAGCCAAACCATCCCGATAGGCCTGGATTTACAGACAATCAAATCGAGCTGATAAAAAGGACCGTCGCTAAGGGCGCTAGCAATGATGAGCTGGAGCTGTTTATGCATCAATGCAAAAAGACCGGCCTCGATCCCCTGGCCAAGCAGATTTATTTTCAGAAGAGAACGAACAATAAAACCGGTCAGTCAAACATCGTTGTTATTACAGCAATTGATGGTTATCGACTGGTGGCGCATAGAACGGGCCAATATGCCGGAATAGATCCGACCGCATTTGATAGTGAAGAGAATCCTAAAAAGGCAACGGTTACGGTTTATAAAATGGTGGGCGGGGTGCGGTGTCCTTTCACGGCCTCATCCAGATGGGATCAGTACTATCCCGGAGATCACCAGGGGGCTATGTGGCGGAAGATGCCACACCTTATGTTGGAGAAGTGCGCGGAAGCCTTAGCACTGCGCAAAGCTTTCCCAGCAGAGTTGAGCGGAGTTTACACGCACGAAGAAATGGAGCAGGCCGAACAGGCGACCGTTTCGTTGGTGCCGCCACCAAGCGCAGAGGAGATTCCGTCGACAAACATTCATCCGCCCCACGAACCTTCACATCAAGCAGAAGACAGTAGCCCGATTTTAATCTCTGAAAAACAAGGCTATCGCCTCTATGCGATAGCCATGAATCAGGGATATACGCGGAACACTTTTCCCGTAGAGCTTCATAAAAAATTTGGCTTTTTAAATTCAACTTTAATTCCTCTTAGGTTGTACGACGGCATCGTCGCCCACTTTGAGAGGCCCCCCAGGAAGCCCGGGCATCCAAAAGATTGGGAACCTGACACAAACGTGTAAGTCCTTGCACTTCAAACGGATTTTCTTGTAAAAAAGCCCATGAAGAAGAAAAAAGGGAAGGGCGCAGGACACGTCAAGGTAGCGACGAATGTCCGCGTGACTCAGTACGAGTTAGGCCGCGCTCGCACCATTTCCGACAAGCTCCAGATGAAGTTATCCGACTATTTCAACATGGTACTCCACGACAATAACGATTTTTACGAGGGGATTCACAAATGGAAACCGGACTCGCCGTCGCGTGCATTGCGCTGATTGCTACGAACGCTTACACCCTGTGGTGGTCTTTAAAAACCAGACTTCCGGCAAATAAAGAGACGATTGCCTTGAAGAGACTGCTTGCGACTTTCGAGCATGAGAAGTCTTGTCTTCTTCATATTGAGAAGATCGATCCTGACTCTGTGTTCTTGCAGAACCCGCAACGCGGGAGGGCCTAACCATTATTCTGGTGATTACTGGGGGAACTGGAACGCTCGGCTCCGCCATTGTAAAAGAGCAAGAATTTCTTCGCTCTCATGGGATTTCTAAAATAAGAGTGATCTCCCGAGATGAACAAAAGCAAGTTTACTTACAAAGAACTTATGAGGGATCAATCCCTTTGGATTGCTATTTGGGTGACGTTACGGATCTTGAGCGAATGCGTTTCGCCATAAGAGACGCACACTTTATTATTCACTCGGCCGCTCTGAAGCACGTTGAGAAATTAGAATCCGATGTGAAGACCGGATTTAAAACGAATTTTTTGGGGACTCAAAACGTGGCCGATGCTTTTCAAGAATCGAAGAGCGCGGTCTCTGGAATCTTTGTTTCTACCGATAAGGCGGCCGCTCCTATTACGGCTTACGGTGTAAGTAAGCTTGCCGCAGAACATCTCTGGCTTTGGAATAACACCTTTCAAAAAAACATTCGTTTCGGCGTGACCCGATGGGGAAATGTTTTTGGATCTAAGGGTTCCGTCATTGAAACGTGGACTCGTCTAGCAAAAGAAGGAAAGCCCCTTCCGATTACGGACCTTAATTGCACTAGATTCTTCATGATGATTGAAGACGCCGCTCAATTTATCATCAAAGGGCTTGTAAACAATAACTGTGGACTCAGTTATCCAGAAATGAAATCGGCGGAGATGATTGAGATCTTAAAAATGATTTGGCACTACTGGAATCCAGATAAAGAAGCCCTGTTTAATGTTCTCGGCATGCGCTCCATTGAAAAGCTTCACGAGGTGATGTTGACGGACGGCAAGTCCAGTCACGACGTCGAGCGCTTTACGAAAGAAGAATTAAAACAGATGTACGAAGTTTGGTTGGGGAAAAGTGGGGATTAGGATCATTGCAGAACTAGGAAGCTGCCACGAAGGCAAGCTCACGCTTTTAAAAGAAGCTGTGGATCGTTGTGCAGACATGGGGATTGACGCTTTAAAGGTACAGCTCTTCCCCAATACGAAAGACTTCACGGCGACAGGAAATATCTGGCTTCCTCCAGATGTGTTCTTGGAGGGGAAGGAATACGCGGAACAAGTAGGAGTGCCTTTTTCGGCCTCTGTTTTTGGAGAGGATGAATTTGATTTTCTTCTCCGAACCAATCCGCCCTTCATTAAAATATCGTACTCGCAGAAAAATAGGGCGGACTGGATCAGAGAGTCCCTCGACGAAGGGCTTGAAACTATCGTTTCATGCGACGTTATGACCGACAAGCTAGTACCTGCCAAATGTACAAAACTATTTTGTGTGCCCCTTTACCCGGTTTATTTTCAGGTTCGCTTTGACAATCTCTTCCCGCGCTTTGATGGATTCTCCGACCACACCATGGGCTTCGACCAGACTCTCGAGTCGGTTTCCGAGGGCGCTACAGTGATTGAAAAGCACATGAGACTTGGTTCCACGGTTTCTTGCCCAGACGCCTACTTCTCCCTTTCTCCTGCCGAGATGGCGGCCATGGTTTCTGGGATTCGTTATTTCGAAAAACAGAATCGAGGTGGCCATTGATTGCTCTCATCGGCGGAAATGGATCTATTGGCCGAAGGTACCAGGCGGTTTTGAATTACATAAAAGAGCCCTATCTCGTGATTGAGAAGGATGACGACCCAGCGATCCTTGGCCGGCCGGATATTACTCACGCAATTATTGCGACTCCGACCGAGACTCACATGGAGTGGTGTGAACGGGCGGCGCATAAAAAAATTTGGTTTCTGTGTGAAAAGCCCATGAGCAAGCACAGAGAAGAGATCAAGCCCCTGCTTCAGAAGACGGGTTTCGTCGTCAACAACTGGGCGTTCGTTTCTACGAACATGAACAACACTCGGGCCAATCATCTTTCATACAATTTTTACAATACCGGCCGAGACGGCTTAGTGTGGGACGTTTGCCAGCTCGTTTACTTAAGCCACCTAGCAAACGGAATCTTAGAAGTTAGAACGGACAGCTACGAGTGGGCAGCCCACTGGAATGGAGTTCAAGTTCCATATAACTTCATCGAGGCGAGTTACTTACAAATGGTTCGAGCGTTTATCACTCATGATTCAAAGCGCCTTTGGTCTTTGGCGGATGCGTATGAGATGAGCGGGCTTTGCGAGGAAATAATCAAACAAGTAGGAGAGACATGTGAAGGTTTTGTTGGGCATTCAAGGAAGAAGTGGTGGGAGTCGATTCCCAGGAAAAGTGTTCGAGAAAATAGGAGAGAAGCCTCTCCTTCGGTGGTCGTATGATTCGGCCGTAGCAGCGGAAAGACATCTTCGAACGAAGAACATTCAGTCGATTACTCGTGTCTTGGGTCCTAAGGACGATACGAAGCTTCAAATGTTTTGTGAGTCGGAGCTCATTAGCGCCATCTTCCCAGACGCTCCCGAAAATGACCTCCTTACTAGATATTTAAAAGGAACCCTGGAGATGGGTTGTGATGCTCTGGTGCGTATAACCGCCGACTGCTGGCAAACTCACCCGCAGATGATTTGTGAGGTGGTTGAAATGCTCCTAAAGGATTGCGATTACGTTTCAAATACGATGCAGAGAACCTTTTTAGAGGGGCTTGATTTACAGGCCTGCACCTTAAAAGCCCTTCGTTGGTTTGATGAACACCAATCCGAAGACCGAGAGCATCCCTTCATGCACTTCGATCAAAATAAGGTGATACGAGATGGCTTTGAGAAAAAGATGAAATACGGGCACCTTTTCAACCCGCAAGCGCATTCCGTTATAAAAACTTCCATCGATATCCCCCAAGATTTAGAGAAAGCGAGAACGATTTATGACGAGGGTCAAAAATCCAGACAAATCCTGGATAGAGCGCAGTAAAAATTCGTTGGCTCAAGGGTTTCCGGGTACGAACTCGAAGCGCTGGAGTCAATATGTCCAGAACGTATATCCATCTCATACCAACGGCTTCGGCTCCGGTCCTTACCTTGAAGACGCCTGGGGTAATAAGTACATCGACTTTATCTGCGGGCTTGGGGCGGTCTCTCTCGGCTACAGTAACCAAGCCGTCATTGATGAGGTTATTCGCCAAGCAAGGAAGGGCGCTTCTCACTCCTTTCCAACAACTTTGGAGGTCGAGGTGGCGGAACACCTTTCTGGCACGATCCCTCAGATGCAAAAAGTAAGGTTTTTAAAAACAGGAAACGAGGCCGCCATGGCTTCTATCCGAATCGCAAGGGCGGTAACAGGAAGGTCGGAAATCCTTTGTCGGGGTTATCATGGGCACGGAGATGTTTTCGTCTCCCTCACCGAACCCGCCCTAGGAGTCACGGATAAATTCGACATCCGTTTACTCACTGAAAACGAAATCACCACAAAGACGGCAGCCGTCATCATGGAAGCCTTAGAGTTAGAGTTCACCGACGAATGGCAAACTTATATCCGGGGCATAAGACAAAAATGCAGGGATGTGGGGGCTCTCTTTATCGCCGACGAAATAGTCACGGGCTTTAGAGTGCCCAACTGGACTGTCTCCCAACTTTGGAGCCTAGACCCAGACCTAATGCTTTTGGGTAAGGGAATGGCTAACGGCTTCCCCCTCTCCGCTGTCGGGGGACGAAAAGAGATCATGGATCACTGCGAGTACTTTATTTCCTCAACCTTCTCTGGAGACGCGGTTTCACTCGCCGCCTGTCGAGCGACCCTCGACGAACTGCAAAAACGTGACTTTAAAGACCTCATGTTTTACGGGTCGAGACTTCAAAAGAAGCTAAACGATCTTCATCCAGAGATTCGATTCCAGGGCTACGGGACCCGGTGCATGCTTAACGTCACCAACCCCACGACCGCCCTATTTATGCAGGAGATGTGTAAGGCCGGGGTACTCTTCGGTAAGGCTCACTTTTTTAACTTTTCCCACTTGGAATCAAACATCGAAGAGATGGTTACATCCACAGCTGAATCGGTCGTTTTCAGGATTAAACAAGGAACCGTCAAGCTAGAGGGAATAGCGGCAATGGAAACATTCAAAAGATAGGAGGGGACTTGCAAACAGCAACCAACCAAAAAGATACGGCAAAAAAAAGACCCGTGGTGATACTCACCAAGCAAATATCTGCGGAGCAATATGCCTGGAGAAATGACCCCAGAATCACAGCCTGGACTCGTCAAAATGGCCTGATCTCTGAAGAGGATCAAAAAAAATGGAGAGAGAGAATCTCCTCTGACCCCAGCATTCAAATGTTCGGGATCTTAAGCCCTCAGGGTCTAAATATCGGAACAGCGGGACTCACCTCCATCACCCCCATTCATGGAACAGCCGAATTCTCCCTTTTCATCTCCCCCAAGGAACAGGGTAACGGATATGGAAAGAGTGCCCTCATTGAGCTTCTTAAATACGGATTCAAGCATTTACGCTTAAACCTTATCTGGGGAGAGACCTTTCATGGAAACCAAGCGAAGGCCATGTTCCAGAAGCTAGGCATGAAAGAAGAAGGAAGACTCCGAGAGCGCTATTTCAAAAACGGAGAATACGTGGATACCCACATGGTCTCCCTCACGAGAAACGAAGCAAGGAGTGCAGAGTGGTGGACATAACTAATTTTTTCTTTATAGGACTATTTGCCACAACTTTAGGTGGGTTTTTAGCCCTCCTCTTTCATTCCTTTTGGAAAGAGTGGAGAGAGAATCAATCTCACGTCCTTCCCATTCCAAAGGAGGTATTTAACCGGATTGAGACCCTTCCAGACTCACCCCCAGAGGCTACTACGAAGAAACGTAAGTACATCACCGCCGATGAACGAGCCTTTTTAAAAGACATGAGGCGAGACAAGGAAAAGGCTAACCCTTGAAACAGTGGGGCCTAACCATGGAAGAGGAAGAAAGATTGGATTCCGCTATTTCAGCGGTCCCCGAAGACGCCATCCCAGAAAACTGGAAGCATTACGTGATTGGCGTGCCCGAATCTTTCGTTCCTATCTTCGAGGCGACACTTAAGGGATTTCAACTTCTCTACGATACCGAGAAAAAGTTTCCCGCTTTCGAAGCCATAGTCTTGGAAGCCAGAAACGCCCTCCCTCAAGAAATTATAGACACAATTGTGGTTACAGAGAGGTAAACTATTTCCATGGGTAGAAAAAGGGGGAGCAAGAACGCAGACACCGATTTAAAGCTACAAGAAGCCCTTGCGATGAAGTTAACATCGAATAAATCGCAAGCTGAAATCGCTGAAGAGCTTGGGGTTAACGAAGGAACCGTTACCAGACGCCTTCAAAAAGCCATGGGATCAACTGAGGTGCAGAACTACATTAACACCTCCAGGAATCGCTTGATTCAAATGCTAGGCCGCTGTGACGACGCGTATCACAACATCTTGACCTGGAACTCACCCGAGAACTTCGGCAATCAACTGAGGGCCGCTACGGCGATTTACAAAACATTCGGCCTGATTCAAGAAGACCCCCAAGTAAAGATTCAAAACATAATCCCCATTCAGGTCAGCATTCAATCCCCCGAAGGAGAAATCTCCTACACCGTAGGCCCCAAAAGCGATGACTAACGCCGATAAGATCACTCTGCACCAAAAGCAGGGCCGAGCCTTTGAAACTACCAGCAAGGTCACTCTTTGCTGCTCAGGAATACAGGGAGGGAAATCAACGGTCGGTGCCCTATGGGCTTTAAAGAGCTCCTTCAGCTGGACCCCTGACGACTGCGCCATCATTGGAGCTCCGACTCACAAGATATTAAACCAATCCACCCTACCCACCTGGATGAAGTACGCCGCACGCTTTGGAACCTTGATGAAAGCGGACTCCGAGTTCCATTTTCACGATGGTTTTAAGGTGTATATACGGACATCAACAGACCCCGACTCCATCGAAGGGATTCGCAACGTCCGATGGGTTTGGCTCGATGAGGCTGGGAAGTGTAAATACCAGTTTTGGATTAACGCTGAGGGTAGAGCGGCAAGAACGAATGCGCCCCTCTTCTTAACAACCACACCTTACGGCATGAACTGGCCATACAAGCACCTGATTAAGCCTCACAAAGAGGGGAAGAGGCCGGACGTTTCTTACCACGAGTGGCTCTCCGTCGATAACCCATCCTTCCCTTTGGCGGAGTACGAGAGACAGAAGCAGATTCTAGATCCAAGAACCTTCCGAAGAAAATACATGGGCATGCATGAGCGGATGGAAGGCCTGGTCTACGAACTCACGGATGATAACTGGTGCGATCCTGTTTTACTCCCGCCCGGCACCAAGACATTTGCTGCGGTCGACTGGGGATTTACTGAAGGCCACGAGTTTGCGCTCAACATTCGCTCCATCACCCTGGACGGTTTTCGATATGGCATTGATGAATTCAAGGCCTCTGGTCTAGATCCCAATCAGCAAATAGCCGTGTGTAAGGCGAAGAGTTCCACGTGGAACATTGAAACATTTTACTGTGACCCCGCTCGCCCCGATATGATTGCGCTTATGAATAAGGCGGGCTTAACGGCAATTCCTTTTCATCTGGGCAAGGAAAACTACAAGCAGCTTATCCCATCCATCAATGAACACGTTGCCCTCATTCGCTCAGGCCGATACAAATTGTTCAAGGGAAGGGTGCCTCACACGGAAGATGAATATGAAACGTATCACTGGCCAAAGTACACCGAAGACTCTCCCGCCAAGGAAGCTCCTGTGAAAATCAAGGATCACAACATGGACTGTGAACGCATGCTTACCGTCGGCACCATGCACATTAAAATTAAGGAAGAGCGAGGACACACCCTCAGCAGAAGCCTTCCTCACCGAGATCACTGGTCTCCACTAAAACGATCACGAACCTCTAAATCATGGGATGCGTCCTAATGCCTACTTACGAATACGAATGCCCAACGTGTGAATCTCTTCACGAAGTTATCAAACGAATCTCTCAACTGGCAGACACAGAGGTTTGTCCCGAGTGTTCGGCACCCATGATTCACGTCATCGTCTCCCCACCAGGGGTAAACACATCGACCTGTCGGTTTGAATCCCACTTCAATCACGGCCTAGGAAAAGAGTTCACAAACAAGCGTCAAATTAAAGAAGAGCTAACTCGTATTAAGGGTGAAACCGGGAAAGAGATTGTAGAAGTGGGATCCGACAACTTAAAATCCATTAAGAAGAAGCGCAAAGAATACACGCTCGAGGGGTACAAATAAATGGCCATCATTTCAGAAAACGAACAAGTCACCACAAAAGCTCAGATACCTTCCGACGCTCCCGCTGAAGAACAGGATTTAGCGAAGAAGATTAACGAGCTTCTCTCTCGATCGAAAAGACATCGAAAGAGATATGACGGGGATTGGCATTACAACTACGAGTTCGTTGTATCTGGGCGACAATGGCCTCAAGACCGGCCGAGATGGAGATTCTCCGAAGTCGTAAACATGACTTGGGCCAACATCATGACCGAGATTGCCATCCAAACCGACGCAAGACCCAAGTTTGAATTCTCCACCGAAGAGACGGGCGACGAGGCTTTTATTGATGTTCTCAAGCAGATTAATGATCGCAATTGGGATAAGTACAAGTGGGCCTCTGTCGTTCAAGACGAGCTTTTTGATTGTAAGCTTTATCATGTCGGTCATGCGGAGGTTTCTTGGGATCCTGATTTAGAACAGGGTTTAGGAGATGTGTGCTTTAGGCCGCTCGATCCGTTTTATTGTTTCTGGGATCCAAGAGCGTCGGATGTGAACAAGGGTCGTAAGGCTAGGCATTTTCTCTACACGGAGCCAGTTCCTACCTCGGAGCTGAAGCTTCGATTCCCGGACAAGAAAGACAGGATTAAGTCGGATGTGGCGGGGATTGGAAATAGACCCGATCAGGCCGTAGCGACTCAGGGGCGGATTTATACCGGCTTTGATCCTGCGATTGTTTCCAGACTTCCAAGTTCTGCTACGGGTCAGGGGGAAGTATACGGGGGTGAACCACACACGGTACTTGTGAGATGCTGGCTGCGTGACGACACGCTTGAAGAAATCTGCGAAGAAAAGGATGCGGCCGATCCGACCACGGGAGAGGCGCAGAAAGAATACATCCTTAGAAAGAAATATCCGAAGGGCCGCTATATCGAGATGGCTAATAACGTCATCCTACGTGATGGTCCGCCCGGAGTAGAGATCAAGGGCGATTGGGTCGAGTACGACGATGACCGACTCCCTATCGTGAAGTTCGTGAACTACGCTTACCCCCGAGAATACGCAGGGGAAAATGAGGTCACTCACACCAAAGGGCCTCAGAAGATTAACAACATGATTTGGTCCTCGATTCTGGATCAGTTCAAGATGATGGGTAACCCCATTACTGTGTTGGGCGACTCCTCGAACGTGGACGAAGATGAGCTCACTAATGAGTCGGGCTCCGTGATTCACGCTACCGACATTAACCAAGTGAGAAGAGAGCCAGGGCTCCCGATTAGTCCAGGTGCCTTTGATTTGTTGGCGACTGGTAAATCAGCATTCAACGATGTGCAGGGATTACAAGATGTAGCCAGAGGAGCAGATACCACGAATGTGAATTCTGCACTCATGATGGAAGGATACGTGGAGGCCGCTCAGACACGGCCTCGCATGAAGAACCGCACCTTAGATCATTCTTTGCAGGATGTTGGAGAGTTGATCTTGATGAGAATGCTGCAGTTCTACACACAGCCACGAGTGTTTCGATTAACTAATAAAGAGGGTTATCCCGAAGAGATTGAATTTTATATTCCAACGATCGAAGGGAAAGATGGGAAGACCTATCGAGTCGCTAAGATCATTAAGAAGAGCACCTTGGGGGATGGACAGAAGGTCAGCACGACCGTGGAAGTTCCTGTTAAGGGTGTGCCGGATGTTCGCGTAGTTTCTGGTTCTGCTCTCCCATTTGGTAAGGCACAGAAGTCTTCCTCTGCTCTTACTTATTTCAATGCGGGGGCGATCGACAATCAAGAGCTCTTAAAAGCGACAGACTGGCCAAATTATGAGCAGGTATTAAAGAGAATGGCTGAGAAAGCCCAAGCAAATGCAGAGGCTCAAGCTCAACAAGGCGCTAAGTAATGCCCGTTAGGATTACAAGGAAGCTTCTGTCTCAGAGAAGGCCGAAGTCGATTAATGCGACCATTCTTTATCAACCACCCACGAGTATTACGACCAGCCTCGTGAAGACGATCGTGGTTTGTAATACGACGGCCTCTAACATCACATTTAGTTTGTGGTTGAATGATGCAGCTCAAGCGTCAGGCGATGACTTTGCTATTTACAAAGACTCCTCGTTGATAGCGAACGAGACGAAGATCATTTCACTCGTGGACGAGTCTCTTGTGATGCGAGGCAACGCGTCTTCACTTCTTTGTTCATCTTCTGTGGCGAGTGCGATAAACTTCACGGTTTTTGGAGCAGAGGTTGAAGAATCTTAAAGACAGGTAGAGAATGGGTGTGATTCGATATCGTTTCATCAGGGGGGTTTGGTTTGGCGGCTAAAGCAAAATCAGGGGAAAGAAATCCCCTTAAGTTCGTAGATGTAGAAACCGATCAAATAAAGTGGAATGATCCTGCGGTCAGCAAAGCGATCGATGATGGAAATGTCTTTCAAGACTCGACTTACAGTCCACAGCAATCTGCCCTTAGTCGTAAGGCTCCCGAGGGGGATTACAATCAATTTCAAAAAGATGTGCAAACCGTTGGAGGCGTTAACAGGCCGAGGACGATGTACGATTTAGGAATGTACGAAGAAGCCAGCATGAAGAACGCCGCGGGAGAGGGCTTCGTAAGTAGCGCCACTCACAAGGCTGTTGGCCCTGAAGAGATCAAGCGAAAGCGCTCGGCTCTTGATCAAATTTTAAAACAATATCGATAGGAGAGTTTTATGGATGAAATGCAACAAGCAGCACCTGCAGAAGGCGCGGCCGCACAAGGTGGGGATCCCACAGAAGCTTTATTTCAAATGGGAGACGCTCTCACTCAATTGGGTGGGGCGATTATCGGAGCAGGATCCGTTGCCCCTGAAGCGCAACAAGCTTTGGAGACTTCCATCGCAAGCTATCAAGACTTTTTAAAGATCATGGGTGGCGGACAAGCCGCAGGTCCTAGTTCACAAGACTCGATGAGTGCTGGAGCAAAGGGTGCGATGCAAGCCGACATGCCCACAGGTAAAAACATGAAAGCCGTTCCGGCTTAAGGGGAAAAGAGAACATGAACGACCAAGAATATCTCGCGAAAGCGGGAATCGATGCTGAAACAGGAGGAGCGCCCGCTCCAGCCACAGAATCGACCGAGCCACAAACTGCATCCGCAGCTCAACAAGCTCAGGTCGAAATGTTTGAGATCAACGGGAATAAATATCCTGTCACGACAGAGTTTCCAGTGAATCATAACGGAGCCGTTAATAAGGTTCCGTATTCAACGATGATGAACGGGTATCGTCAGTTTCTTCACGTGCAACCAAAGCACATGGAGCTTACGAAGAAGCTTGAGGGCTATAAAGACTTCGATAAGTACAAGGGCTTTCACGATAAATACGGACAGATTCAAGAGTGGAGCGAGCAGAACCCAGATGATTGGTCGACGCTTTACAAGATGTTCGAGAATCGTAACCAACACCTTCTTGAATCGAAGATTGGGAGTCCTGGTGAAGCGCAAACCGAGTCGCAGTCAGCGTTTAACGCTCAGCCCTTGGTAGAGAAGATAGCGCAGTTAGAAAAGCAGATTGGCGATCTCTCAGGAGTCGCTAGCAAATATCAAACGTATGAGCAGAAACAGCAAGAAGCTCAAGATGTCTCGGCCGTGAAGGTAGAGATTGAATCGTTTTCAAAAGAGTTTCCAGAAATAAACATGGAAGAGAGAGATCCGGACGGCATCGCCTTATGGGCTAAGATTGTTCAGTACGGTCTCGAAAATAATTACACCGAATTCACACCCGCCGCGATGATGTTTTTGAAACAGCAAATTGCCGACACGTACATGGGCCGTGCACGTAAGGAAGCAATGGGGGCTGTTAAGCAGGACAACAAAAATGGCGTGGTCAAACGCAGTGCTACACCGTTTAGCGGTCAAGGGCAGGGTGCGTCGCAACAAAATATAAAAAATATGTCCTATAGCGAAATAGCGGAGATGGCGAAGCAGGGTGCTTTTGCCTCTGGGACATAATTAGGAGTTAAAATGACAGTTTCTGTAAGCGCCATTAACGCGATTACCAAGCAGGCATTTATTCCCAAGCTAGTTGATAACGTAATGGTTTCTAACGTTCTCTTGATGTACTTGCAAAAGAACAAGGGATTGGAAAACATTGACGGCGGACAGGACTTACGAGTTCCCGTTCGTTACGCACGTTTCAATAGCCGGGGATGGTATGCCGGATCAGAATCACAAAACACAGCCTATAACGAGAAGAAAACCGCCCTGGTATTTGACTGGAAGCAATACTACGTCAATATCACCATTAGCGGTCTCGATAAGCTTAAGAACATGGGCGAAAACCGAGTTATCGACCATGTGAAATCAGAAGTAGAAGCGGCCGAAGACGATCTTAAAGATTCATTTGGAACGGGCATGTACTCAAACGGTAGCACCGATCCTAAATCGATCGTTGGAGTTCGTGGATACTTGTCTACAACTGCTACCTACGGTGGGATTGCTCAATCAGGTGAATCTTGGTTGCAATCGAACATCGATTCTACAACCACCACTTTGAGCTTGGCTAAAATGCAAGAGCGATATGAAGTTGCGTCTATTCCTCCCGAAAGACCTGACCTTATTACTACTACTGAAACCATTTTCAACAGCTACTGGTCTTTACTTCAGCCACAACAACGATTTGCAGATAGCGAATCGGCGTCTGCTGGATTTAAGAACTTGTTGTTCAACGGGTCTGTAGTGATGGAAGACAGTTATTGTCCTTCTTCGCACATGATTTTCCACAACACGAAGTACATTCGTTTGTATTCTCATAAGGATCGTAAGTTCCCTGGTGAATATATCGATTTCCGCAAATTCTTCGATCAAGACGCTGAAATTGCTACCTTGCAATGGGCTGGAGTAATGGCTTGCTCTTCTCCTCGTTTGCAATCGGCAATGACTGTGTTAACGGCTTAAGGAGGCTAAAATGTCTGAAGGAAAATATAGAGTAATTGCCGACGAAGGCATGGGTTCAATTTCTGCAGTAGTGGGAACACTTCCTGCGGCTTTTAACCTTGGTGAAGCTCGGGAATATAACCGAGTGGAATATGTTTTATGTCATAACGCTGGAAACAGCGAAATCGGTGCTGGACGTGTAGCGACTCCCATTTTGGCTGGAGCTGGTGCATACAGCATGACCGTTTCTACAGCTTCTCAGGGAAATAATCACATTGGTGGCGTTGTTGTTCAAAACACAACGGTTCCCACTGCGAATTATTTCTGGGGGGCGAAGCGCGGTGTGATCGCTGGAATGGTGGGAGACACTGTCTCTATTCCTACCGGCAACGCGATGGCAATCGGTGATAACGGTTCGATTCAGCTTATGCCCCAGTCCTTAGTGACTGGAAAAGTGGCTTTCGGTTTGGTTATTACCACCGTGAGTAATGGCGGGGCTCGAAGCGGGACTTGTTTCATTAACTTTGCTTAATAAAAAAACTTATGGAGGGGGGCTTCGGCCCTCCTCTAGAGTTTCTAAGACATATGCGAAAAACGATTGAAATAGACCTAACCTACTCTCCAACGATTGATGGCCCTCCTGGCCAGCAACAGCAGCTGTATTCTAAGAGCACGGCGAACGATGGAGTCACGGTTAACTCTTGGAAAGATATTTGGATTCGTCACACGAAGGCGAACAAAGAAAGGTTCAAAGAGTTCTCGGACTATTCAATTGGAAAGCTTTACGGAATTAATAAGCAAAAGCCTGCGATCATTTGTGGTTCAGGGCCAAGCTTAAAGGATTCAATCGAAGCGCTGAGAGAGAATGCTCAAAGCATGACTCCAGTGATGACGGTGAGCTGTCTGCATAATTTTGGTTATTTCGAAGATGAGGGCTTTCACGCTGATTTTTATCTGACCCTGGATAGCGGAGAGATTGTTGTCGACGACGTGTCTGAGGGAAGAAAAGAAAAGGCGGAGTATTACTGGGAAAAGACCAAAGGAAAGAAGCTTCTCGCCACGGTCATGACAGACCCCAAAGTTTTGGAACTTTGGCAGGGTGAGATCTATCTTTTTAATGTGATGATTCCAGAGTTAGAAGTTCAAACCGCCCTCAAATCGATTGAGCACTTCACGCACTATGTATCATGTGGTGGCAACGCGCTTGGCGGTGTTTTCTATGTGACGAAGTCTATCTTCTGTTCCGATACGATTCACTTTGTTGGTGCGGATTTCTGCTTCGACTACAACGACACGTTTCACTCTTACTCAACCCACTACGACAAGGTTGGCCAATACGTGAGCTGGCCCGATGTTTATGGGATTCGTCGAAAGAGCTGGGCTTCTTATATGGGGTTCAAGTTTTGGTTCGACTGGGTGGCTTGCAACGTGCCTGGAAGATACGTGAATTGTTCTGGAGGACTCTTGGGAGCGTATCCTGAGGGGAATATTAAACAGTTTCAGTACATGTCTTTGAAAGACGCCCTTCTTCCATATAGGATGATGGATAAAGTTTTTCGAGAGCGAGTGGACGCAACCAGCGGCAAGGTAATTGAAAAAGTGCCGCTAGAATTAAAAGATTTCTATTCGAACTCAAAGTTTGAATATGACTTAGTGTTTTTTTGAGAGGGGATAACAAATGGCATTTACAGTGTCCAATATTACACAAAACGTAACGGGCAAGTTCCGCAATACGATTCTAAGAGTAACCGCAGATGCGGCTACTGGAGAATTAGCATTGGGTCTTGGGGTGATTCAAGTCGCTCAATACACCGTCGTGAACATGAACTCAGCACCGACCATGAACTTACCTGTGATTGTACAAAATGCAGGGGTAACAGGAACAGCGGTCGTGGGATCCGTTTCTTTGACTAACTGTGTGTCTGGTGGAATTTACTTTTTAGATATTTTAAGCGGGTCGTAAGCGAGGGGGTTCTGTGCAAGAACGACGGTATACTTTTACGCTTAATTCCGCGGCTACTGGGACAAATAAACAATACGTCGGTCCTCATGATCGAGCGTTTTTGGTTGTCTCTGGGTTGACTGGCTTTAATGCCGGGGCTGGAAACACAACTATTGATGTTCGGGGCGGATTATCTGCCACGGATACTCACGCAACGATTACATCGTGTGTTGTAGCGACCATGACCATCAAGGGGGTTTATCCTCTTCCTTATCCAGGACTCGATTATATGAGCATTGGATTTGGAACAGCGGTTACGGGAACGGCATCGAATACGATTGACGTTATTGTTTATGAAACGAACTAACAAGAAAGAAAGGACGGGGTGAAACATGGCAACACCACAACCATCAACAAGCATTGGCGAACTAAATACAGCATCTTCTCGGCTAGTCTGGGTTTTGAATCGGGACGCAGCTCCTTATGCGGCTACGTTTCAAGGGATTAAAATCACCATTCCAGCGAATATGGAGAAGATCGGTAAGCATGTTCGATCCGGCGGAAATCTCATGGAATACATGGCAGCATGTCGTTTCGTTCGGGATTTGAAGCAGGCCCAAGGTTACACGATGGATTCAATGGGTAAGCCCAGTCCTACCTTTGGAAATAAAGCCCTTTGTGAAATAGAGCTCAACGCCGAAGAGTTCGCGATATACGTGAAAAAGACGGCGGCCGAAGTTAAACGAGACGTGGTTCAAGAAGAGAAAAAAGCACGTAAGACTTTAACCAAAGAGCTGGATAAGAATCCTAACAAAGTGGTGGTCAGCGAGGATGAATGACGCTTACGCAAATGTTGGATTTTCTTCGAAGGATGCACAACGAAGAAAATGCAACGACACCGAACTGGTCCGATGCCGAGCTTCTTGGTCTCATTGAGGCTAGAACGAATGAAGCGATTTCTGTCATCGGGCTTGTGGAGGCCATTGACACTTCGCTTGTCTCGGTAGCGAGTCAGGACTCATACACGATTCCCACGGGCGTGACGTATCTTCGTCGCGTGTATTACGACAATCAGCCCCTTAAATATATTAATTCGAGACAATTAGAAGCTCGTAACTCAGGAGGAATTGCGCCCACTGGCACACCGAGAGAGTTTACTCAGTTTGCTGGAAGCATCATTTTAACTCCAGCTCCATCGACTTCTTCGGATGTGATTAAGCTTTGGGTAGAGAAGCACCAAGACGCTTTGACGAGCGTGGCATCGACCTGGAATATGCCTTCTATTTTTCATCATGCGATTGCGGATGTGGTTTTGTCGGATATGTGGGCCAAGGATTTAAATACCGGACTCATGGACCGCTATTTAAACAAGTGGACGACGATTCATACGCCGAAGATGCAGCAATATGCCCGCCGAAAGAAGAGACGAGGAATGCCAACTACAGTCATTGATTCGGATTCGATGATTGAAACGGAGTGGGGTCTAGTTTAATGCCTTCAGTCCGTAACATTGGCGGTAAGGTTCGCTATTCGATTGAGAGATTTGATGGGGGATATAACACTAGAGAATCTCCATCGAAGATTTCAGCGTATGAAAGTCCAGACTGTTTAAATGTGGTCTTTGACGATCAGGGAGCCGTTGGAACCAGGGACGGATCGGTGAAATTTAATACGACTGCGGTCGGTTCTTTTACGGTCGATCACGGCCTTTCTTATAACGGCAACATGATCGCCTGGTCTAATGGCACGATGTATACGACATCCGGGTCTGTATCTGGGACTACGTTTTTACCGGTCACTACAAGTTCGGGTCGATTCGGCTCGGGTTCTCATGTGGCGGCTCAGGTTTATCAGAATGTTTTATTTTGTTCCGACGGATCGCTTGGACCGTGGAAGTACACGGGAGGCGAGAGCTTCTACAATATGGGGATTGATATCCCATCTTCTGTCACGGGTTCGGGAACTTCCGCGGGATTAGTTTCTCCGTCGACGTATTACTACGCAGTTTCTTTTATAAACTCACAAGTGGTTGAGGGAGAGATTGGATCGGCCTCTGTTGGTGTGATCGTGGCAGCGTCCGCAGTAGTGGGCCTGACGAGTATTCCCGTTGGGTCTGGACTCGCAGGGGTTAACACAAGATTTGTTTATAGGTCGGATTCTTCGGCAGGGCCGTTTAGAAAGGTTGGGGAAATTGCCAACAACACGACCACGACGTTTGCGGACAACATCGCACCGGGGGCGGAAGGAAAGCTCCCCATCGAAGACGCAACTTCTCCAGAACCGTTTAAGACGATTGAGCTCGCGAAAGAGCGGCTTTTTATGGATTCTACGGAAGATGGCGGAGCTTCTCGATCGTTTGGGCGTTGGACGGATTATCAAAATCCGTATGTTTCGGCTGTGGAAAATTTTGAGGCCTTCAGCCGTGGAGACGGAGAAGACGTAATCGCCATCGGCGCTCAAGAAGACTTTGTGACGTTCTTCAAAGACAATCGGTCCTTTTCTCTACAGATTGTCGATCCTGCGGATGATTTAACGTGGGTCAGAAGAGATATCTCGGCAAACCTTGGAATCGTGGGGCCTAAGGCGCTTACGAAAGTACAGGGTGGGATTATCTTTGTGGGGCGGCAACACAATCGCCTTACTGGGTTTCATTTCTTGTCCGGCATTGATGTTCAATCCACGACCGATGGGCAGCTCAGGTCTCTCTCGATCTCTGAGAAGATTGAATATGATTTATTGAACCTTCTCTCCATGAATACGTGGGACGATGTTTATCTATCCGTATTTGAGAACCGCCTTTTCATGGCGCACGCCCGAGAGAGCGGCACTAGAAACACTCATTTATTTTGGTTGGACTTGAACCGAATTGGCACGAAAGGCCAGGTTGGAAGTTGGGCTCCTTGGGATGGAATTAATGCCAAGTGTATCTTTGAGCATAATGGAGCTTTGTATGCTGGGGACTCAACATCGACTGGGTTTGTGAGGCAGTTTAATTCTGGTGTTTATTCCGATTCAGGAACCGCGATTAACTCTTACTTTTGGACCAAGGCCATCGGCGGTCAAGAAGAGGGTGAGCTTGATTCTTATGTGAAAGATCTTCGGGAGCTTTACGTATGGCATGAGAAATTAGGGAATTACAATATGTCCGTTCGCTATCGAGTGGATGGGGATTCTGGGTCAGGGACTTCGTACAATATCAATTTAAATAACGAAGGTTCGACTTGGGACGATATGGTTTGGGACGTTGGTGAGTGGGACGGAAACTTAACTGACTCCGAGGCGCGAATAGTGGTTGGTCGTACGAGTGGAAAGAGATTCCAAATTCGATTCGATAACCAGAACACCGTGAATCAGGGCTTTAAGATTTTTCGCTTAGAGCTTGGAATGAATTTAAGACGACGACGATAAGGAGAGAAATTGACAACTCAAGAGGACCTCATATTAAAGCAGTTTGCGGGTGCGAGAAAGAATCTCGGACAACAAAAAGTTCAAGCTCAAGACCAATTGAAGATGGATTTAAATCGCCAAAACGCAGTGACAGGAGCGTCGGGCGGTAGAACGATTAAGGCAGCCGGTAAAGCCTCTAAGGGTTTAGAGCAGGCCTTTGGAACGGCGGAGGCTGAGCTTTCCTCACAAGAGGCCGGTCAAATGCGAGAGAATCAGGCGCAAAAAGATGCGCAAGCGTATGCAACCGCTGAAAGACAAGCCTCACAGGCTTTTGGAAGTTCGGAGCGAGAAGCTTCTCAGGCCTTTGGTAGTTCTGAAAGACAAAGCGCTCAAGGTTTTGCCAGCGGAGAGCGACAAGCTTCTCAACAATTCGCAAGTTCTGAATCTCAAAGACAAGAACAAATTCAAAAGTCTCAGTTCGGACAAACGTATGGACTGCAAATGAAGCAGTTTAACGAGTCCAAGGATCAGTTCAAGAAGCAGATGGATTATCAAATGAGTGAGTTTAGTGAGAATAAAAGAACAAATCTCATTAACGCGATGACTGCCTTTGAAAAGAGTGGTCTTGGAAATCCTGAGCGATTTAATCAGATATTGAATAGCGTAAACAGAATACGTGGAAGAATTTAAGGGGGTATTGAGTGGGACTAGCAGATGTAGCACCAGTCATTAAGGGCGGGAAAAAAGGTGGGGGCATGTGGGGCTCCATTATTGGAGGGCTTGCAGGTCTTGGCGCTGTAGCAGCGGCACCCTTCACCGCAGGAACTTCTCTAGCCGCCCTTCCAGTCGTATTAGGAGCCACCGCTGCAGGAGCTCCACCTCTTGCCAATGCGATTTCTCCTGGGACTCCAGGATCCGCAAGCTCTCCTATCGCTCAGTCAGAGGGAAAAAAATCCGCTCTTTCGGTAATGATGAAACAGCCTGACGTTCAATTGGCGGTCATGGATTCTTCGAAGAAAGCGATTCCACAGTCGGACCTAGGGCCGGACCAAGCGAAGAACGCGTATGCAATGCTGGATGAGGCTTCTAAAAAGTTACGAGAGAAAATGAATATGGGAGTGGGTTGATATGGAGACAAGCTCAACAAATAAGCTTCAGACTTTTGCCAATAACCTGGGAACGGGGAATTTAGATTCGGCTTCCAAGATGTTGCAGAAATCAGGAAACCCTCTGTCGAGACCTGCGAATTGGTTCCTGAATAGCGGTCAGAAAAAGATCGTTCAAGCAACCGATGGCGGTGGTGGCGGTAAGTGGGTTTGCGGAAAGATGAGATCCTTGGGGCTTTGTTCTCCTAAGGAGTTCTTACTCTTGGTGAAGGGACACTTCCGATCGGTGTTTCAATACGGGGGCTTTTCCTCTTGGTATTTGGAAAACGGGGAGGAGCTCGTAGCTCTCGCTGATATGCATGATTATCGCTGGGAAGATTTACGACCCCACCTGATTGACAAGAGTCATGAGTTTTTAAAGCTGGGTAGATTCGACATGGCGCATTCGAACTATCGCTCTTGCATCATTGATTTGTGGTGGGCGTTTGGAAGGGAATCGATTCCTTCTCCTTATTTAACATCGCCGAATTGGTTGGGAACTTTGAAGTGTCTTACTTCTTTTTGGTTCTTGGCATCGATTCCATTATTTTTACGAACGAATAAACTTTTGAAGAGGTATGAGGCATGTCCACAACCCCAATAAACCCAGGCACTGAGAGAGAAAAGAAACCGAGCGGCCTAGAGAACTTTGCGAAGATCTTGGGCATTGCCAATAGTGTGGCTTCGGTGATTTCTCCTGCTTTGCCGGGAGCGAAAGAAACCAAGGGGTTTGATTTTGGAAATCCCATGGGGAAACCCAGTCTTTATCTAAAGGGAGCGGCACCTAGTTCTCGGTCTGGGAAGAGTGCCGCACTCGGTGACGATTTATTGAAGGCTGGAAAATTTTCATTTCAGAAGGGGGAATAAATGGCGCTTATAGGTATTAACATGCCCTCGGCCAATGCGAGGAAGCCGTCGACTCTCGATAAGATTGCTCAGGGAGTTGGGATTGCGACTGAGATTTTAGGAACCGGAGTGAAGGGTTACGGCGTTATTAAGGACGCGAATAACGCAACTCAATCGGCGGAGGATAAATTCGCTTACGATTTCAAAACAGCCTCTCCAGAGGAAGCTCAAAAAGGATTGGCAGAAACTGTTAAGGGCCGAAGCGGTCAATATGTTCGTCGAGAGAAACCTGGAGATCCATACCTAGACGCCCTGAAGATGCAGCTTCAACAAAATCAGCTTACATCTGGGGCTCTCAGCCAGACAAAAGCGAAGCTGGACATCAAAAAAGTACAAGATGAAAACAAGTACGGCAGGCAGCCCTCCGAGACGTATGTGAACAAGCTTTCAGAGGCATCTATTCTTCCCGAGGAGTTAAAAGGAATTTCTGAGCTGGTCGACGCAAGTCCGGAATTTTTCGATCCGATTGTGGGTCGTGCGAGAGCCTTGAATCCATACGACTCAGAAGCGCAGCTTATTCAGTCGAGACTGAAAACAACCGCGCAACAAGTGGGTAAGTTTTTAGAGGACGGGGTTCTTCGTAAAGAAGATGAAATTAAATATGAAAAAATGCTTCCTCAGATTGGAGACACGCCTGAAACCGCTAAGGGCAAGGCGGCGATTGTTTTCGAGAAGCTAAAGAATAGTTTTGTTCAACTCCGACAAAACTTGGACAAGTCTCGCTACGATACGAGAGCGTTTGATGGTCATCCGCTGGACACCATGAAGATTGAAGATATCGTAGGCGGTGCAAAAAGAGCCTCTGAATCGGTCGGCGGCTCAGCCTTAAAAGCTGGAGATGTTGATGGTGGGCATCAATTTTTGGGTGGCGATCCGAACAATCCTAAGAGTTGGAAAGTTGTCCAATGACCGGGAAACCGTGGGAGAAAAGTTGGTCCGTAGCACCCGCTGAATCCTCCGCTCCTAAGAGTGAGGCTGTAAAGCCGTGGGAGAAAAAGTGGGAAGCCCCCCCCTCCGCTGGCGGAGAGCTGGCGAAAGATTTAGGAAAGGGCGCGCTTGGCGTTGCTGTTGGAGCGGGTGAGGCCCTTAATCCTCTAAGCGTTCCCAATCAACTTTTCGAATTGGCCAAGCAGTTTCCACTTACTCGAGCAAAGCTGGCCGAGCCTAATTTCTTATTTGGAGAAAGAAAACCAGACGAGTCTTTGTGGGGAAAGGCGAAGAGAGTCTATCAAGAAGCTGGAGATACTCCGAATCCATTTCCTGCCATGAGGGTTGAAGATGTTGCACCAGTCATTCGAGCCGGGGTTAGAGCTCCATTTAATGAGGCGGGCTTTTCAGATATTTTAAAGAGCGAGCGGGCTTCACAAAAATCGTTTAATGCCGATATTGCTCCTGAGGGCGCAAGAAACGCTGGAGAAGTTGGGACTGGAGTTATCGGGCTTCTTCTCGGATTAAAGAGCGCCCTTAAGGTCGGCGGTGCAGGAAGGGCCTTAAAAACGGCCGCTTCAAGTAAAGCATATGACTCATTGAAGCCCACTGGAAAGCTGTCCAAAGATATTTCCATTCAAAAACGCAACGAAGTCATTGGAAAGCAGCTCTTGGACGATAAGATTGTTTCTCCAGGCGTCTCTTTCAAAACGATTCAGAAAAGAATTGAAACTAAGCTTAATGATTACGGGGAAGAGATTGGTTATTATGTCAAAACTGCTGATAAGGCGAGGTCTAAATACCCCTCTATTCGAGGCGTAAGCGCCGATGACTTTGCAAGGGACGCTAGAAGTGAATTAATTGAGCCGCTCTTGAACGATCCCAGCACGACTCACATTGCAAGGCAGGCTTACGATTGGGTTGAAAATGTAAGAGCAATTTCTCAGAATCAAGATGTTAGTTTTTCGCAGGCACAGGCCTGGAAGACATCTCTTGGCAAAACTAAGGCTAAATTCAAAGTTGCTGGGGATGATTTGTCGAGCGGGGCTTTTGATGATCTTTATGGAATCCTAAATGCACACATTGAACACGGAATCCAGGGTGCCTTTCTAAAGGTAGATCCAAAAATGGCAGATGGATTTGTTAAAGCCAAAAATTCTTATCGCAATTTAATGGATGCAAAAAAGCTGATCGCTTCCACTGTTACTCGGTTTAATAACAATCGAACTATCAGTCCTTCTGATTATGCCACCATTTTGGGTGGGTCTATCGCTGGAAGTGCTGCGGGGGGGCCACTTGGCGCGGCCGCAGGAGTTCCTTTGGGAATTTTAAATCATTTTGCACGTACTCGAGGAAATCAAACGGCGGCCTCTGGATTAAAGGGGCTTGCTGGTTTTATCGAAAACAACATGAACGTTCTTCCAAAGAATATTGGAAACCTGTTTCCGAAGTCTGTTCGTGGAGGCGCTGAAATAAAAGGCCTTCTTAATTCAATTGCTCCCACGAAGGAGAAAAAATAATGGCAATACCATCGGTCACCTATACATTTGCAGCGGGAACGACCGCTCAGTCGTCTCAGGTAAACACGAACTTCGGCGATATTATTAGCGCTCTCACAGATGGGACTAAAAACCTTACTGTTGCCGCCATAAGCCTTTCGAGCTTCACGAATACCGGGAACACCACTCTTGGAAACGCGAGTGGAGACATAACCCGAGTAAACGGATCGTTTGATGTTTATGGAGACAACAACACGATTGGTTTAGATATCAGCACTTTAAATTTGGTGACGATTGGGGCCTCGGGAGGAACTCAAGCCCATGTGGTGAATGGATCTCTAAGCTCTACTCTCAGTAACAGCGCGGCTTCGTTTATTCCCTCTGGCTCCACCGTTCCAACGAACGGAGTTTATTTACCAGCGGCGAACGTCGTCGGGGTGTCCTCTAACTCTACCGAGATTATGAGAATGTTCTCCTCTGGAGGGCCGAACCTCCGGCTTGAAGCGTCAGCGACCGGGACCGCGTTTATTTACCCGTCTATTAACGACGGACTTTTTTCTGTTTCTGGAGGGACTGCTGCGAATGTTGGATCAAATATCCTTCTTTATGGCGGGGCTCATGGGAGCACTCCTAGCCGCATACAAATTAGACAGGACGGGACCGCTGTGATGGATGTTGCAGCCTCTACCGGACTCATCACCTTGGGGGCTTCTGGATCGACCGTGAATCACGTGGTGAATGGAAACTTAAATATCGTGGCGCAAGGAGAGCTTCGTCTTCAAGATACGACAGGCGGGCAATATGTTGGCCTAAGAGCTTCTGGAACGCAGACAACGACGACACTGACGCTTCCAGATGCAGCGCCTGCTGTAAATTCTGTTTTGAAAGCGGGACCTGTAACTGCGACGAACCTCATTTGGGGAGCTCCCACCGTAAGCAACGTAGCGAGTTCGGACGCGACTTTAACGGCCGCTGATTTGCAGGTTTATGTAACGACGGGGGCGGCGAATCGCACGATTAATTTACCGGCTGCAGCGACCAGCTCCGGAGTGGAATTTAAAATCACCAAAGTCGATACGGGAGCTGGATATGTTCTTATCGATCCGAATGCCGCTGAGCTCATTCAGGGCTATTCCAAAATTACGCTTCATTTAGAGGGAGAGGGTGTCACAATTTCTTGTAATGGAACCGGCTGGTTTATTACTGGATATCAGCACTCTAAAACAGCGGCTTGGACGCCTTCCTTCGGCGCAGCTAGCGGAACCTACACCTCAGTTACTGGAAGCCAGCAGTGGTGGAAGTCTGGAATCGGCGAGGTTAGTTTGTTTTTAAGAGCGACCGGAACTACCAGCATAATTACAACATCCCTCACTTTTACTTATCCTCTGGCTAGTTCTATGCCCACAAGCTCGCCCACGCTTTACCTTCCTTTTGGATTTCGCGGGGAGGTAAACCAAGAAGCCTTGGTCATTCAACACGATAGTACGACTGTCGCTAGCGTGATCATGACCGAAGGAACCACCTGGACTGTGGGCTCTGGTAGAACGATGTCAGGCCTAACGAAATACTTAATTGATCCAGCGGCATAATAACGCTTACGCAAATGTTTTTAAGGAGATTTAGAAATTGAAACAATTATTGTTGAATAAAATTGAAGAGCTTTTATCCTTAGTGAATTCCATTTCAGAAGATAATTCTGAGGCTGTGATTGCAGCTCTTCAGGCACAAGTCGCTGATTTGGAATTACAGTTAGCCGCGAAGGTTGAAGAGCTTTCTTTGGCCAATGCGAAGTTGGCTGAGATTGATTTGCTAGCAAAGCAGATAGACTCAATCGCGTAAGGGGTTATTTGGACGTTTCGCCAGAAATTTTAGCCGTTGGCGGGGGATCCGCTGGAGTGGGTGGGTTTATCATTTGGCTTATTCGTCGAATGATCACGAAATATGAAGACGCCCAAGTAAAGCATGCCGCCGATATTGTGACCCTGAATTTAAAGCTCGCCGAGAAGGCTGGAAAAGATGAGCTCGTATGGCGAGAGATTAACACCGATAAACATAAGATTGCGGAGCTTCAAAGCTCGAACAAGAAGCTGTGGGAAGTTATTTCAAGGCTGGCTCCTAAGAGGCCGTCGGATAAGTTAACGAACGAAGCAATTTCAAAGCTCTTTGGGGGACTGGGGGATGATTGAAGATGTTTGGCCCCGGCTTCGGCACTTCACTCGAATTGAAAATTGGGGAGACCCAGATAGAATGGACGCCGATTTTCTCCTCCAACTCGATGCATTTCGCGGATATGTTGGACACCCCTTCACGCTCACCACCCCAGCCTTCGCGAAGACCGGTCATTCTTCAGACTCGTATCACTATAAAGGGCGTGCCGTGGATGGTCGATTTCTGCGGATGGGAACAAGAGAACCTTTCGGACTTGCCGAATGTTTGTATCTAGCGATGATTGCTCCTTTTGGTGGGATAGGGATTTACACGCACAGCCCTAACGGTGTGTTTTTTCACTTCGACAATCGAGATATCCACGAGAGACGAAAGGTTTGGGTTTGTGAAAGGCCCGGGGAGTATCACAATATCTCCGACGACCACTTAAAGAAGTACCTGCAAAAGCCAGTCATTCTCGGGTAGATGCCACCCCCCTTGACGTTTGGTGGGATTAATCCTACTATACAGGGATGAAATATATCGTTATCGTTCTTTTGATGTTCCCTTCTTTGCTTTTTGCCCTTCCCCACCAAGACAAGCTTCTCCATGCCACCGTGTCAGTCACGATGCACATGGGGTGCGCGGCGATAGTAAAATCAATCACCAAAAAGAAGCTGGTTTCTAATATTGCATGTGCGGCCGGGACCCTCGCGGTCGGAGCTGCCAAAGAGGTTTGGGATTCTAAGGGTCATGGCGACTCTGACCCCAAAGATATTGCGGCTGGAATGGCCGGGACCCTGTTTTCCTTTTCGATCTTCCAACTCAGCTTTTAAAAAGGAGTTGAATTCTGTTATGCCAAATACGAGGAGAACCTCTGTGTGGAAATAATAAATAAAGGCGGAAGAAAGCCTCTGGGCAAGAAAGCCATGAAGAAGATTTCTTTCACGGTCTCTCAAGAGGCTTTAAAAGTTTTAAAAGAGATTAAGCCCGGACACCGGTCCGAGTTTATCTGTAAGTGTATTTTGAGCCGACCTCCAACAAATAAGCGTTGAGACTTCAATCATCCCCGTGTTCACCGGTTAGGCGACTCCCCCCAATTGGGAGTGGATTTTTTAGCGAGTTTAAAAGCGGCGGCGTCGTTGCAAAACAGCTTTTCCACGGAATCGGTTCTCACTTTTGCGGAAAAACTTTTTTTATGACTTATTGCCATGACTGTCTTTATGTCTGCGGGCGCTGAGTATTCAGATACAAAGACTGGCTCAGACTGATCTCTTACCCACTGCCAAAAAGCATTGTGGTCAAAGTCTCGTAAATACCCGGCAGTATTTTGATATGGCGGGTCGCAGTAAATCACTGAGTTTGGTTTTATCTTAACTTGCTCGTAACTCAGGCTTGTTATGTTAAGTGTTTGCTCTAGTTGCTGAAGTTGCTGAAGTCGCTCTAGTCGCTGTAGTCGCTCTAGTGCCCCTAGTTGCTGAAGTTGCTGTAGTCGCTGAAGTCGCTCTAATTGCTGTAGTTGCCTTTCGTCAGCGGTGACTTGGCTTCCTCTTTTCTTCCTAATTATGCGCATATAAAACAACCTTCTGTCTCGAATCGAAAGATCATCTGGGAATTTAGATCTATCCAGAAGTCTGATGGCGTTTGAATCAAATTGGTTAAATACCACCGCGTTATGAATGGATTTTTTATCAGCTTCAATGTCTTTGCCGTAAAGATAGTCTTTTTGATTATTTCCAAAGCTCCAAACAGTTTTTGTGTAACCGCAAATATCTTTATCTCTGAAGAATGTTTCGCGGTCGATCCACTTTGGCTGGAAGACCTTGTAGTTATATTTCCCAGCGATTGCGTCTTTAATTAAATCGCAGGTCAGCTTTTCAATTTCATTAAAATAAATATTTTCATACTTTTTTATTTTTTGGAGCATTGTGTAATGAGTTACTGAAAAACCACCGCCGAAGAGGTCGTAGAAATTTTCAGCTGCTGGGAATACCCAATGAATTTTGGGAATTATTTTAGTTTTTGAACCTTGATACGAGATTCCATAATATGCCGCTTTAGATAGGCTCTCCTTCTTTGGGGCGGGCGGGATCGTCAAAAATAAGCGTTGAGATTTCAATCATCCCCGTGTTGACAGTCGCGAAAGTCGCAACAGCACAGTTCCCGCATATTGTTAAGGGCGAGAAGCGAGTCTAAATGCCCCTGAGGGAATCCATCGACACTCAAGACCGCCGATGGAATCGCAAACTCAGTCCCATTTTTTAAAGCAATTGGGCTAATTTCGTGGCGCACTCCGCCCCACTCTCCAGACCATGAGTAATTTTCCTCTAGGCCACTGGGAATAATAAAGTGAAATAGACTTGGAGTCCTACGGGCCGGCATTAGGCGGAACTCCTTCCGAGAGAGGCTTGATAAGCCTGAACTAGACCATGAAGTGTTAAGTGTTGGGCGGCCGTTAGCCCACCGCCCCAGCAAGTGAACTTGTCCGTCAGCGAACCGTAATCAGTCGCCGCGGTGTCAGTATCGCACACCGCCCCGGTACACATTTTAGGTGTCGGGATAGATCCAGAATCGGGTGTTGTTGTATTTAGGAGCAGAGACCCGTTCTCATAAAGGCTCACTAAAGTTGAAGAGGTGCGAGAGCCTGACAAAAAGTATCGACTGCCAGAGATCGAAGAAGTTACCGCTGCAATTTTTTTAAACTTATAAACGACGTCGCCATTTATTGCCATTAAACGACCAACCCATTTTTTAAGAACATAAAATCAGTTTCAGGCTTCGACTTCGATCCGACCATATAATTACCACTCGCATCGCCCTGATTCATATACATCGCAATCGTAGAAGAGTCGGTGGTGACCTCAGAGGCGGCACTGGGTCCGATCGTGCATCTCGCATATTGAGTGGTCCCATTGTAGGTAAGTCCGGAGCTATTAAATGAGGGTGAGTTCACGGCCGTTTGTGAGGTAAGGCTTTTGCAGCACATCAAGCAGGCCGCTAAAGAGGTTGGAGAGCGTAAATAAATGCGGCTCATTGAGCCCCATATTCCCTCCGCCTTTAAGCCGACAATTATAGTGTTGGCTGCGGATTTCTCGGTCGCACTAGTAATGCTGGCGGCCGTAAAATAGGCAACGGCATCGGCATCGAACCCATCCCCAGCCTGTCTTTTCCACTCCCTATACATATCAATTCCAAAACTCTTTCCAGGCCCAAGAGAGCCACATTTTCATTCGCACCTTAAAAGGAATCTTCACGTATTTCCCTTCTTGATAGAGAAAATCTCCAGCTATGCCGAAGCGACGAACGATAAACTGTTTTTGTTTATTCGACATTAGTAGGTAGTTTTCGGTGCAATAAATTTAATGCTTGTGGCCTGAGAGCATGGAGTGTCAAAAACTACTCGGAAGTAGTTCATGGCCCCAGGATAAGGGAATTCATATATTCCAGCGGTTGAAACGGTGATTACACATGAGGCTGGGGTTTTGTTCACGTAATCAAAATAATTCATTTGGACGGGAGTGTCGGCTGAATTGGCTGCGCCTAAAAGATTGATTCTGACCACTCCAGAGCTAAAAACCCCGACGACACCAGGAATGACCACGTTGAGTTGGTCGTATTTATCGACGAACATGACGGTGGTGCCGGTGGCTGTTGAGGTAAGTGATTGTTCGTAATATTGAATTTTATTCATTGGGTCCCCTCGGATTTAGGGTGGCTCAATCGGGATAAAATCTCAAGAAAGGCTTAGGATTGCGCTGCTTTCCCAGCAAAAGGTCTTTGTTTTCCGCCGAGGAAGGCGTCCGTACAGTTGATGCAAAGCCAAACTTCTAGAAAACTAAGCCCAAACACGATTGGGTTCAAATAGAGCCCAAGAACATTCGCCTTTCCAGCGTGACGGGCTCCGCAAGATTGGCAGTAAAACTTTGGGTTTCTGCTCAAAAAGGTTTCTCTAATTTCTGGGTCAGGCGGGACTTGAGTTAAAATGATGCCGATATCTTTGTGGAGGGAGTTAAGGTCTTTTCTCCAGGTCTGCACATTGGCTTGTTTTTGTTCCGGGAGGCGATGATATTTAAATTCGAATCCCTCTAGGATAGTTTTTAAAAAAAAATCGATGTCTGCCTTATGTGCCATCAAGAGGCCGGGATAGTCTTTTTTATATTGTTTTAGCCACGTTTCGCCTGTGTCTTTTTTCGCTTGATAAAGGGGGCTAATTTTTCCAGCCAGCCTGTCCAGCCAAAACGATATTTTTAAAAGACCTAGGCAAATCCAAAACAAAATGGGTCTCAATCTAAGTCCTCTCTTCTCGGCCAACCGTCTTCCCACGTAATCGGAAGATTATATTTCTGAGTAAAGCTACGGATGCCAGACGCGTGTCTTTCTGTGTGGCATTTTCTGCAAAGCGGGATGAGGTTCCATCGTTCGTCGCCGCCACCAGCCCCTCTACTTCTGAGATGGTCTGGATCCGATGGGGGTGCTCGACGACATGCCATACAACTTTGTTTTCTAACTTCAACGAGGTTCTCTTTGGACAAAAAGCGTTTTGGTTTCGTCAATGAGATCGTGCTTGAGGTTTCTTTCGAATCGTCGTTTTCCAATCTCTAAAGTATTGATGAGGCATTGCACATTACTCAATAGTTCTTCGCCGGACTGTAAAATTATTCCTAGGTCCAATTCGCCCGCGTATAGTTGTTCTCTCAACTTAAAGAGCCTATCTTCAGACCGTTTCAGTAAGCTCTTCGTCACCTGATGTTGAGCCTGTTCTTTAGCGAGTTTGTCTCGGAGATGTTCGATCACTTCTTCGCTCCTTCTTTGAGAAGCAGTTTTAAAAGATATTGAGAAACTGTTTCAGATTTTTTAGCCTGCGCAAATATCAGCGCGTGAACTTCTTTTGATATTTTTATACTTTTTCTTTCTTCTTCGCTTTCTTCTTTTTTCAATTCTTTGATCCTTCCATCGTTTCCCATATTAAAGTTGCAGAATAAAGGTCGATGGCCGTTTGGTAAGCCGCGCTTGCCGAGTCATAAAGGTCGGTGGCCGCTTCGTAAGCCGCGTCGGCCGATGCGCTTGCTGCTTCGTAATCCACGCGGGCCGCTTGGTAGGCCGATTCTATCGCCTTATCTTCTTCGCTCAATTCTTTATTCACTTTTGCGCTCCTTCTGGTTGAGGGGCTTCGCTGGCTTCGCAATAAGCATCCCATGCTGCAGATTCCGCAGCGTAAGCCGCATCGTGAGCTTCCCGCGCTGCATTTAGGGTGGTGTTTGCCGAGTCATAAACTTTCAGCGCTGCCTTCGTCGCAGTGAAAGCAGCATAGTATAGGGCCTTTTTTTCTTTCTTCTTTGTTGCGTTCTTCTGCAATTGTATTAAAAAGTTGACCATAATTATTCAGCTCTCCTTTTCTGAAATTATCTAAAGAATCGTTTTTTACTTGGCCGATCCTTCTTTGCGTGCCGCTTCGTATGCAGCGCGGGCTAATATGTAAGCCGCGTATGCCGCGTCGCGTGCCGCTTCGTAAGCATCTTGAGCGGCATCGCGTGCCGCTTCGTAAACATCGTCGGCCGCATCGTAAGCGTCTAGAGCTGATGCGCATGCCGCATGGTAGGCCGCTTTTATCGCATTATCTTCTTTATTCATTTCTTCATTCACTTTTTTAGTTCCTTCGCTTCTTCTTTGCTCATTTTTTATCCCGGCCAATAATCTATTTTTGTCACTACTTTTTTTCTGCCAGTTTTTAGGGTTGCCATGTAAGCCTTACCAACCGAGTCTCTCGTAGCGTCTGCTGTAAAGTAAACATCTCGAGGGTCGTGGTAAGCATTTCGAGCGGCATCTCTTGCCGCGATTGCCTCTTTTTTTCTGCCAGCTTCTCGAGCTGCAGCGTAAGCGTCGCGTGCCGCTTCGTAAGCATCTCGAGCGGCATCTTTGGCCGTGTCTGCAGTGCTGTAAGCATCCCAAGCTGCTTTAAGAGCAGTGTTACTACAAGCCAATCGAGTTACAGTGCTGTAAGCATCCCAAGCTGCATATTTTGCCTCGATTGCCGCTTTATAAGCAGTATCAGCCACCTCTAGAGCTGCATTTAAATCTTCTTCTTTGTTCATTTATCCGCTCCTTCTTTGCGTGCCGCTCGGTAAGCCGCGTCGCGTGCCGCTCGGTAAGCCGCGTCGCGTGCCGCTTCGAAAGCATCACGGGCCGCTGCAAAGTAAGCTTCGAAAGCCGCGTCGTTGGCCGCGTCGTTGGCCGCTTTTATCGCCTTATAGTTTTCTTCGGTGTTCACTTCGGTTCTCCTTCTTTCGTTTTCTTCTTTATTCACTTCGCCGCTCCTTCTTCTGCTTCTTCTTCGATTATTCCGGTTTTAAACGCCGCTTTTTCGGCCTCTTCATGCGCTTTTATTAGTGTTATTTCTTTTTCACTTAAACCCGTTAAATCT
>Ga0163155_10001024_pt1 | contig 34424 bp, 25 predicted proteins | sample OliLakLV19SP4G1_FD_148611 | JGI IMG/M metagenome (GOLD analysis project Ga0163155, IMG submission 148611) | Freshwater microbial mat bacterial communities from Lake Vanda, McMurdo Dry Valleys, Antarctica - Oligotrophic Lake LV.19.SP4.G1 | ecosystem: Environmental > Aquatic > Freshwater > Lake >... | reverse complement strand
CCTGGGGACAACGTCACGGTTGAAGTCCAGCTTCTCACCACGGTGGCGCTTGAAGAGCAGATGCGTTTCGCCATTCGCGAAGGCGGCCGAACTGTCGGCGCCGGCGTTGTTACCAAGATCCTTGAGTGAGTTGAAATAGGAGTGGAGCGGCGCCGCACCCAACTGACACGCCAAGAACTTTCCCTGACTTGTTCTGAGTGCGGCACGCGAAACTACAAGAAAACCAAGCCGATTCGAGAAGGTCAGGCTCCTCTCAAGCTAAGGAAATTCTGCAAGATCTGTAAGCAACACACGATGCACCTGGAAGCCGTTTGATGTCGGGGCCTCATTTAGGGGCGTAGCTCAGTTGGTAGAGCAGCGGATTCCAAATCCGCGGGTCGGGAGTTCGAGTCTCTCCGCCCCTGCAACCCTGGCCGTTCAGCACACAGAAACCGAGATGGATCATGGTCGACAAGCGAGACGAAAACACAGAGACGGAGTCGGAAGAGAGCGCCTCTCAGCTTGCGCTGAGTGAGGCCTCTGTTTCACCCGCGTCTGCCGAGCTGGCGTCTGCCGAACTGGCCTCTGTTGAAGCTGAGGCTTCAGAGCTCGGAGTGACGCGTTACGTCCATGCGGCTTTTTTCGGAGCTACGGTCCTGGTCGCGTTCATTAGCGGGAAGTTGTTGCTCACTATCTGGAATAGTCTAGCGGACTGGCCGCGCGCGGCTGAGTTTGCTCCGTTCCTTTTGAATTATGACGAGGACAAACGGAGTCTGATCACGGTTTTGTCGGGAGCCGCAGTAGGGCTAGCAGCGATCATCTATACCTACCGTAAGGAAGGTGTTCGCCGATGGGCCAATGAAGTGGCCACTGAGCTCGCAAAGGTTGCTTGGCCGAATAAGGAAGCCGTTCAGAACGGGATGGTTGTGGTGCTCATCGCGGGCGCGATCTTCACAACTTACATAGCAATTTTGGACCGCATTTGGGGTTTTCTCACAACACTGGTGTATGGGGCATGACTGAAGAAGCCGCGGCGCAAGTGCAGGAGCAGGCGAAGAAGTGGTACGTGGTGACCACCTATTCGGGCTACGAAAACAAGGTCAAAGTTGGCCTCCAGGAACGGATCCGTCAGCACAAGATGGAGGAGCACTTCGGCGAAGTGATGATTCCATCCGAGACGGTGACGGAGTTAGCAAAGGATGGAAAGCAGCGTCTTAAGAGCAAGACCAGCTTTCCCGGCTACCTCTTCGTTGAGATGCGCATGAGCGAGCATGCCTGGCATCTCGTGAAGGGCACTCCCAAGGTGACAGGCTTCATTGGCGATCAGCACCCTCGCGAGGTCAAGGGGCCTCACATGGAGGATTTGCGCCGTGGCATTGTGGAGGGCGCCGTAAAGCCCAAGCCGCGCCATCAGTTCGCCGAGGGCGACGAGGTGCGCGTGGTGGTCGGGGCTTTCGCCAACTTCTCGGGCACTGTTCAGGAAGTTAAGCCTGATAAACAAAAGCTTAAGGTAATGGTCAGCATTTTCGGGCGTCCGACTCCGGTCGAGCTCGACTTCAGCCAAGTAGAAAAACGCTAAAGCGAGGAAGCAATGGCCGCGTCAAAGAAGAAAATCACTGGGTATATCAAGCTGCAGCTGCCGGCTGGCAAAGCCAATCCTTCCCCGCCAGTGGGTCCCGCATTGGGCCAACACGGCGTGAACATCATGATGTTCTGCAAGGACTTCAACGCGCGCAGCCAGAAGCTCGGCGACACGATTGTTCCAATCGTGATCACGGTGTTTTCGGACAAGTCCTACACGTTCATCATGAAGTCAGCGCCCGCGAGTGTGCTGATCAAGAAAGCGATCGGCCTGCCGACAAGCGGTAAGCCTGGGTCAGGTTCGCCCGAGCCCAACAAGAAGAAGGTCGGCAAGATCACGATGGATCAGATTCGTGAGATTGCGAAAGAGAAGCTGCAGGATATGAACGCTCACGACGTCGACGCTGCGGCCCGCTCCATTGCGGGAACCGCGCGCAGCATGGGGGTAGACGTCATCTAACCCGCGGGAGAATGCCGAGGCATTGCCAAGGCTTTCGAAGGAGAAGAAATGCCAAAGAAAATCCCAAAAAAGACAGCCGAAGCGCTGGCCAAGTTTGACGTGACAGCACGGCATCCTTTGGACCAAGCGGTCGGTCACGTGCTCGCTACGGCGTTCGCGAAGTTTGACGAGAGCGTCGACATCGCGGTGCGTCTTGGTGTTAACCCGCGTCACGCAGACCAAATGGTTCGTGGCGCAATCGTATTGCCTAACGGCACGGGTCGCGGGGTTCGCGTCCTCGTATTCGCGCGCGGCGATAAGGAAAAAGAGGCTCGAGAGGCCGGAGCAGATTTTGCTGGCTCCGATGAGCTGGTTGCTCAGGTTCAGGGTGGAATGCTCGATTTTGAACGAGTCATCGCAACCCCGGACATGATGGGCGCGGTCGGCAAGTTGGGTCGCGTTTTAGGCCCGCGTGGGCTGATGCCAAACCCGAAGGTCGGCACTGTAACCTTAGATGTTGCACAGGCAGTTCGCGAAGCGAAGGCCGGCAAGGTCGAGTACCGAGTCGATAAGGCGGGTGTTGTTCACTGTTCGATCGGCCGAAAGTCGTTCACCAACGCCAAGCTGGCTGAAAATGCTCTGGCTTTGGTTCGGGAACTGATTCAGAAACGCCCCACGACGGCCAAGGGCATTTACCTGAAGAGCGTGACGCTTTCGAGCACGATGGGCCCCGGCGTCCGGGTCGATGCGTCGACGCTTTCGCTTAAGGAGGAGGAGAACTAATGGTCCGCCCCGAAAAACAAGAGGCGGTCGAGGTACTTCGCGGACGCTTTTCAAAGATGTCGTCGGCAGTACTCGTTAACTTTGTCGGGATGAAGGTCGCCGAAATCGATCGCTTGCGCACGACTTTTCGTGCGAAAGGCATCGAATACCGCGTCGTCAAGAATACCTTGGTGAAGAAGGCGCTGGCCAACGAACCCTGGGTTGACGGCCTCAATCTCGCGCTTAAAGGCATGACAGGGATCGCTTGGAGCTTCGAGGAGCCAAGCGCGGCTGCTCGAATTCTCAAGGAGGCGATCAAGGAGGCCCAGAAGCCAGTCATTAAGGCTGGCATTTTGGAGGGCTCGATCCTCGACGCCAAGGCTGTTGAGAATCAGCTGGCGACTTTGCCAAGCAAGGACGAGGCCCGCTCGATGTTGCTCGCAACATTCATGGCTCCGGCACAGCACCTCGTCATGGTGTTGAACGCACCAGGTCGCAATTTCGTCGGAGTGTTGGCTGCCAAGCAGCGCAAAGCCGAGTCCGCATAACCCCGTTTTTTTAAACCACCTCAAGATTCAAGAAGTAAGCAAGGAGCACAATAAAATGGCTGAAATTTCCCGTGAACAGATCGTTGATTTTCTCTCCAACATGCCGGTCATCCAGATCGCCGAGCTCGTCAAAGAGCTGGAAACCAAGTGGGGCGTTAGCGCCGCACCTGTAGCTGTCGCTGCGGCAGGTGGCGCAGTTGCTGCCGCACCCGTCGAGGAGAAGACTGAGTTTGACGTCATCCTCGCTGACGGTGGCGCTAGCAAGATCAACGTGATCAAGGTGGTTCGTGAAATCACCTCACTCGGATTGAAGGAAGCGAAAGACCTCGTTGAGAGCGCTCCCAAGGTTATCCGTGAGGGTGTGAGCAAGGAAGAAGCAGAGGACACCAAGAAGAAGTTGGAATCCGCAGGCGCCAAGGTTGAGGTCAAGTAATCCTGAGCCCTACGTGCCCTTGACGCAGTCTTTTTTAGTTAAAAACAGCCAGTGCGCCAAATCTTGGCGCACTGGCACCGTTTGTTGTAGCGAAGTACGCTTCCGAGCGGGATGGGCCCTCTGTGCCCTCCCGCCTGGTCGCCATTTGAGGAGCCTAAGTCGATGAGTTCAGCTGTCCAGTCGAATTTTCGGCACCGCACGAACTTTGGTCGTGTGAAGCCTGCGGTCGAAATCCCTAACCTTATCGACATTCAGAAGAGCAGCTACGACAAGTTTCTTCAGTCGCATATCGAGCCGCGTGCACGTGACGCGCTCGGGCTGGAAGGCGTCTTTCGCAGTGTATTCCCCATCCGCGATTTCGATGGGACGAGCGAGCTCGTTTACGTTTCCTACAACTTGGAAACGCCGAAGTATGATGTCGAAGAATGTCGCGCTCGAGGCATGACGTTCGCCGCGCCGATCAAGGTGACGACGCAACTCATGGTTTACGATGTTCGCGAAGGCGGTGATCGCATCGTGCGGGACATCAAGGAGCAGGAGGTCTACTTCGGAGAGATCCCGCTCATGACCGATACCGGCACCTTCATCATCAACGGGACGGAGCGCGTAGTTGTCTCCCAGTTGCACCGAAGCCCCGGCGTATTTTTCGACCACGATAAGGGCAAGACGCATTCGAGCGGCAAGTTGCTGTATTCGGCACGAGTCATCCCGTACTCAGGCTCCTGGCTGGACTTTGAATTCGACCATAAAGACGTGCTTTATGTGCGGATTGACCGGCGCCGGAAGATGCACGCCACGGTGCTGTTGCGCGCTCTCGGCTACAACACGCAGCAGCTCCTGAACTATTTCTATGCCACCGAAGTTGTCTACATGGACAAGGCTGGAAAGTTCGCGAAGAGCGTCGAGTACGATCTTCTGCCTGGCCAACGAGCCACGCGCGACATCAAGGTAGGTAGCGAGATCATCGTCAGGAAAAATACGAAGTTCACGCGCGCCGCGATCAAGAAGCTCAAGGAAGCGAAGATTGATCGCTTGCCGCTGGAGCTCAATCAGCTGGTCGGCAAGGTGAGCGCCGAAGACGTCATCGACAAAGAGACCGGCGAAGTTCTGCTGGAGTGCAACGAAGAGGTCACCGAAGTGACTCTCGAACGGTTGCGTGAAGCGGGCATCGAACAGTTCAAGGTACTCTTCATCGACGGCCTCAACGTTGGCCCCTATCTGCGAGACACGTTGATTGCGGACAAGGTGGTCACCACCGAAGACGCGATCATGGAGATCTACCGGCGCTTGCGCCCGGGCGATCCCCCGACGTTGGAGACGGCTAAGCAGCTCTTCAACAACCTGTTCTTCAACTCGGAGCGCTACGACCTTTCGGCCGTGGGTCGGCTCAAGCTGAACTACAAGTTCTACCGCGATCTCGAAGACGACAAAAAGCCCGGCCTCGACAGCAAAGTCCTCACCGCGGGCGACATCCTCGAAACGGTTCGCCATCTGATCGAGCTTAAGAATGGCCGCGGCTCCGTCGACGACATCGACCACCTGGGTAATCGTCGTGTGCGAGCTGTCGGCGAGCTGATGGAGAATCAGTATCGCATCGGACTTGTGCGCATGGCACGAGCGATCAAGGAGCGCATGAGCGTCTCACAAGAGATCGACACGCTGATGCCGCACGATCTCATCAACGCAAAGCCTGTCGGCGCGGTGGTGAAAGAGTATTTCGGCAGTTCGCAGCTCTCGCAGTTCATGGATCAGACCAATCCGCTCAGTGAAGTGACTCACAAGCGACGTCTGAGCGCACTTGGGCCTGGTGGCCTCACGCGTGAACGCGCAGGCTTCGAGGTGCGCGACGTGCACGCCACGCACTATGGCCGTATCTGCCCGATTGAGACGCCAGAAGGTCCGAACATTGGCCTTATCGCGTCGCTGTCCACGTTTGCCCGGGTGAACGAATACGGCTTCGTCGAGACACCGTACCGCTGGGTTTCCGAAGGGCGCGTGACTGAACGCGTTGAGTGGTTCAGCGCGCTTGAGGAAGAAGGCAAGTACATCGCGCAAGCGCGTGCTGACTTGGACAAAGTTGGCAACTTCACCACCAGCCTGGTGCCGGCCCGTCTGAATGGCGATTTCCGCATGGCACTGCCCGATCAGATCGATCTGATGGATGTGGCGCCCAACCAGATGGTGAGCATTGCTGCGGCGCTGGTGCCCTTCCTGGAACACGATGACGCGAATCGCGCCCTGATGGGAGCGAATATGCAGCGCCAAGCTGTGCCCACCTTGCGACCTCAGGCGCCGCTTGTGGGAACAGGCATGGAGCAGCGGGTTGCTGCTGACTCCGGCGTGTGTGTAGTGGCGCGGCGTGATGGCGTTGTGGAAAGCGTCGACGCTGAGCGCATCGTGGTGCGTGCTACCGCTGAAGAGGGTGATGAAGTTCCGGATATTTATCAGCTCAGCAAGTATCAGCGCTCGAATCAAAGCACCTGTTACAATCAGCGCCCGCTGGTTCGTCCAGGTGAAGTGGTGAAGGTTGGAGAGGTGATCGCGGACGGTCCCTCTTGCGACATGGGTGAGCTGGCCCTTGGGCAGAACGTCGTGGTCGCGTTCATGCCTTGGCAGGGTTACAACTTCGAAGACTCCATTCTTTGCAGCGAGCGGATGGTGAAAGACGACGTTTACACGTCGGTTCATATCGAAGAGTTCGAGTGCATTGCGCGAGATACGAAGCTCGGCAAAGAGGAAATCACGAAGGATATTCCGAATGTCGGCGAAGAGGCGCTGAAGGATCTCGATGAGGCCGGCGTGGTTCGGATCGGCGCTGAAGTGAAGCCAGGCGATATCCTGGTTGGTAAAATCACGCCCAAGGGCGAAAGCCAACTGAGCCCCGAAGAGAAGCTGCTTCGCGCCATTTTCGGCGAAAAAGCCGGAGATGTTCGGGATAGCTCACTCAAGGTGCCGCCGGGCGTGAGTGGTATCGTCATCAACGCTCGGATCTTTGCTCGCAAGGGTACGGACAAGGATGAGCGAGCCAAGGCGATTGAAGATCAGGAGCGAGCCAAGCTTGAGCGCGTGCGCGATGAAGAGTTGCGCATCTTCCGGAACAGCTACTTCCGCAAGATCAAGCGCGTGCTTCGCGGAAAAGTCACCTCCGGTAAGTTGGTGGATGACAACGGCACGGTGCTTCTCAATAAGGGCGTCAAGTTAGACGACGCCACGCTTGAGCCGCTACCCCAGAAGTACTGGGGTGAAATTCCACTGGAACAGCCGGCCGATGAGTTGCAAACGTTGCTCGCAGCTCTCGAAGCGCTGATCAAGGCCCGCGAAGAGCACTTCCACGAGAAGATTGATCGCCTCACGCGCGGCGACGAGCTTCCCCCGGGCGTGATCAAGATGGTGAAGGTCTACATCGCCATCAAGCGCAAGCTGCAAGTCGGCGACAAGATGGCCGGCCGTCACGGCAACAAGGGCGTGGTGAGCCGCATCATGCCTGAGGAAGACATGCCCTATCTAGAGGACGGCACGCCGGTGGATATCGTGCTGAATCCGCTAGGCGTACCGAGCCGCATGAACGTGGGGCAGATCCTCGAGACTCATCTGGGTTGGGGAGCGCTGCAGCTGGGTCGCCAGCTCCAGCAGATGCTTGAGCTCAACTTCGGTCCCGATAAACTTCGGCAAAGGCTGATCGAGGCCTACGCACTCGACACGGAGTTTTCGAAGTTCATCAAAGGCTTGCCAGATGATGAGGTCGTGAAGCTCGCGAAGAAGACAAAACAAGGCGTCTTCTTCGGGACGCCCGTGTTTGATGGAGCGACTGAAGCGGACATCAAAGCCACGCTTGCACGCGCCAACATGCCAACGAGTGGCCAATCGATTGTATTTGATGGTCGCACGGGCGAACCCTTCGAGCAGGACGTAACTGTTGGCGTGATGTACGTCCTCAAGTTGCATCACTTGGTGGACGACAAGATCCACGCCCGCTCCATCGGACCCTATTCGCTGGTCACTCAGCAACCCCTCGGCGGCAAGGCGCAGTTTGGTGGGCAAAGGCTGGGTGAAATGGAAGTTTGGGCGATGGAAGCCTACGGCGCGGCCTACGCGTTGCAGGAATTCCTAACCGTGAAGAGCGACGACGTGCAGGGCCGAACGCGCATGTATGAGTCGATCGTCAAGGGTGAGTACTCGCTCGAAGCTGGGCTTCCGGAGAGCTTCAATGTGCTCATCAAGGAACTTCAGTCCCTCTGCTTAAACGTAGAGCTCATCGAGACGCCCGGCTTGGCGAACGCGGCGGAGGAATGATGGCAGTGCGTAGGCTCCGTCAGCATTCCCAAGCTAAAATTATCAGCATTCACGTGAGCGTCGCTCACGTGTTCCAGATCCAAAGCTCTTGCAAATTGACGACTCTAGGAGGCTCCCATGCGTGACATCTTCTCTTTCTTCGAGAAGCCCAAAGATCCGCTCTCTTTTTCGGCGATGCGTATTTCGCTCGCAAGCCCCGAGAAGATTCGCGAATGGTCCCACGGCGAGGTCAAAAAACCCGAGACCATCAACTACCGGACGTTCAAACCAGAACGCGATGGTTTGTTCTGCGCCAAGATCTTTGGGCCAGTAAAGGATTACGAGTGCATTTGCGGCAAGTACAAGCGCATGAAGCACCGCGGGATCGTGTGCGAAAAGTGTGGCGTTGAAGTGATCCAGTCCAAGGTGCGTCGTGAGCGCCTTGGGCACATCAATCTGGCCACTCCGGTTGCGCACATTTGGTTTCTGAAGAGTCTGCCGTCCCGCATCGGAAACGTGCTGGATCTCACACTCAAAGATCTCGAGAAGGTTTTGTACTGCGAGGCCTTCATGGTGATCGATCCGATGGACACGGAGCTTTCCCTCGGGGAGTTGCTGTCCGAGGAGCGCTACGCGCAGCTGCTCGACGAGTACGGCGAAAATAAGTTCGAGGCCGGAATGGGCGGCGAGGCCGTCCTAGAAATGCTCAAGCGCGTTGATGTGCACGCCATGTGCGAGCGCTTGCGCGAAGAAATGAAGGGCTCGGCGAGCGAAGCGAAGCGAAAGAAGTACGCCAAGCGCCTCAAAGTGTTGGAAGCATTTCGCGGTAGCGGGAATCGTCCTGAGTGGATGATGTTATCCGTCATTCCCGTGTTGCCTCCGGATCTTCGTCCGTTGGTGCCACTCGATGGTGGTCGATTCGCAACTAGCGACTTGAATGATCTCTATCGGCGCGTGATCAACCGCAACAATCGCTTGAAGCGGCTCCTCGAGCTCAACGCTCCCGAGATCATCATCCGCAATGAACGGCGCATGCTACAGGAAGCAGTGGATGCTCTGTTTGATAATGGTCGTCGCGGAAAGACGATCACTGGACCCAACAAGCGGCCTCTCAAGAGCTTGAGCGACATGCTCAAGGGTAAGCAAGGTCGGTTCCGGCAGAATCTGCTCGGAAAGCGCGTCGATTACTCAGGCCGATCGGTGATCGTTGTGGGTCCAACCCTCAAGCTGCATCAGTGCGGTCTGCCGAAAAAGATGGCGCTCGAGCTGTTTAAGCCGTTCATCTACAACAAGCTCGAAGAGCACGGCTACGTCAACACCATCAAGAGCGCGAAGAAGATGGTGGAGAAGGAGCGTCCCGAGGTTTGGGATATTCTGGACGAGGTCATCAGCGAACATCCGGTGATGTTGAATCGTGCACCGACGCTGCATCGGCTTGGGATCCAGGCGTTCGAACCGGTTCTCATCGAAGGCAAGGCAATCCAGTTGCATCCGCTGGTTTGCACGGCGTTCAACGCTGATTTCGACGGTGACCAGATGGCGGTTCACGTTCCGCTGAGTGTCGAAGCTCAGATGGAAGCGCGCGTGCTCATGATGAGCACCAACAACATCCTGTCGCCTGCTAACGGTCGTCCGATCATCAATCCTACGCAGGATATCGTGCTCGGGCTCTACTACGCGACGCGCATGCGCAAGTATGCCCCTGGGTGTTACCGTGAAGGCACGCTCAAGTACGACGCGAAGACCGGCAAGCTCGACGGCATGCTCCGCGGCGTCTACGCCTCGCCCGAAGAAGTTCGCATGGCGTACGACAACGGAGCAGTCACGCTGCACGCGGCAATTTTGGTGCGTATCAGTGATAAGGATGAGCGCGGGGTACCACGTACCCAACTGGTCGAAACAACCGTAGGTCGCGTGCTGGTCAGCGAATTTCTTCCGCCCGACATCCCGTTCGATTACGCGAACAAGGTTCTCAACAAGAAGGCGCTTTCTGGCCTGATTGACGCTTGTTATCGCAAGCACAAGAACAAAGAGACGGTACTGCTCGCGGATCGTCTGAGGACGCTGGGCTACACCATGGCAACCCAAGCCGGTTGCTCCGTCTGCATGGACGACATGGTGATTCCGGACAAGAAGAAAGAGCTGATTGATGGCGCGCAGCGCGAGCTGGAACGAGTGGTGGATCAGTATCAGGAAGGCCTGATCACCGATGGCGAGCGCTACAATAAGGTGGTCGACATTTGGGCAGGGGTTGCTGATCGAGTCACCGAAGAAATGATGAGCGTGATCAGCAAGGAAACGGCCACGGATCCTGAGACAGGTGAGCAAAGCGAAGAGCTGAGCTTCAACCCGATCTACATCATGGCGGATTCTGGCGCTCGTGGCTCTACGCAGCAGATGCGACAGTTGGCTGCTATGCGCGGCTTGATGGCTAAGCCCTCGGGCGAAATCATCGAAACGCCTATCACTGCCAATTTCCGCGAAGGCCTGAGCGTGTTGCAGTACTTCATCTCGACGCACGGCGCTCGAAAGGGTCTCGCGGATACGGCTCTGAAGACGGCAAACTCGGGTTATTTGACACGCCGTCTGGTTGACGTCGCGCAAGATTGCTCAGTGTCGGAGTTTGATTGCGGGACGCTCGACGGCATTCGGGTTACGAAGCTTGAAGAGGCCGGAGAGGTGATTCAGCCTTTGGGCGATCGCATCTTGGGTCGAGTCGTGCTCGAAGATGTTGTTGATCCGTTGACCGGCGATCTGATCGTCGAGGCGAATGTCGAGCTCGACGAAGATCGCGTGCGATTGATCGAAGAGGCTGGAATCGAAGAGGTCGTGATTCGCTCTGCGCTGACGTGCCAGACACGTCGCGGGATCTGTGCCATGTGCTATGGCCGAGATCTGGCGCGAGGTTATCGCGTCAATATCGGAGAAGCCGTCGGAATTATCGCGGCGCAATCGAGTGGCGGGCCGGGAACTCAGCTCACCATGCGCACCTTCCACATTGGTGGTGCGGCAGCGCGCGGTAAGATTGAGCAAAGCTCACTCGAGACACGAACCGAGGGCACCGTTGCGATCCGCAACGCGTCGCTCACGCGACGCAAGGATGGCGCCGTGGTGGTGATGAATCGACACGGCGAACTCGTGGTGATGGATCAGACGGGGCGTGAGCGAGAGCATCACCGCCTGGTGTACGGCGCAGTTCTTCTAACAGTAGATGGCGCCAAGGTACCTGCCGGTCAAACGGTGGCCGAGTGGGATCCATTTGCAGCTCCGATTCTGACCGAGGTCGGCGGCACGGTGCAGTATGGCGACCTCGTTGAAGGTGTGACCGTGATGGAAAAGGTGGACGAAGTCACCGGACTATCGCGTAAGATCGTCATCGAATCGCGCGCCGGCGATCTCCGCCCTCGCATCAGCATCATTGATCCAGTGACAGGTGAGCCGGTGAAGTTGCCGGGTACCGAGCTTGACGCACGCTACTTGCTGCCAGTGGGAGCGAATATTGTGGCGCAAGACGGCGAGCCCATCACACCCGGCGAGGCCATTTCTCGCATTCCCCGCGACACGACGAAGGTGCAAGACATTACCGGTGGGTTGCCGCGTGTTGCCGAACTATTCGAAGCTCGAAAGCCCAAAGATCACGCAATTATCAGCGAGATCGATGGCGTGGTCGACTTCGGCAAGGACACCAAGGGCAAGCGAAAAGTGGTCATCACTCCGATGGCTGTGGACGGCGGGCTCCAGCAGGATCAGGCACGCGAGTATTTGATTCCGAAGGGCAAGCACATTCAGGTGCAGCCGGGTGATCAGGTGCGCGCCGGTGATCCTCTTCAGGACGGCCCCGCGAATCCTCATGACATCTTGCGCGTGAAGGGCGAAAAGGAGCTCGCAGCGTGGCTCGTGAACGAAATCCAGCAAGTTTACCGCCTGCAAGGCGTTGGTATCAACGACAAGCACATCGAGGTGATTGTGCGTCAGATGCTGCGCCGGGTTCGGATCCGCGATGTGGGCGATACCAACTTCTTGGCGGATGAGCAGGTTGAGAAGCATCTCTTCGAGCGTGAGAATGCTCGCGTGATGGAACGCGGCGGGCATCCTGCTGTGGCTGAGCCGATGTTGCTAGGCATCACCAAGGCGTCGCTCTCAACCGAGTCCTTCATCAGTGCGTCCTCCTTCCAAGAGACGACGAAGGTTCTCACCGAGGCGGCTATCAACGGCAAAACTGATGATCTCCGCGGTATCAAGGAGAACGTCATCATGGGTCGGTTGATCCCAGCAGGTACCGGTCTCGGTGCCTACAAGCGTCTGCAGGTGGTCACCGATACGCAAGCGACGACGTTTGCGCCGCCCACGTTTGGCCCACGAATTCCAGTCGAGCTTTCCGCAGCAGTCGGCGAAGAGTAACCGGCAAAGCAGTAGGAAAACGCACGCACTTTCAGAAGCCGCGGTCCGTGAGCTACGGACCGCGAGCGGCCCCTTACGTCAAGATGGTGAGGGCCCTTACGTCAAGATGGAGGCGTTGCGTTAGGCGTCAAACACTCAGAGTTCGCGCGTTTTCTTCTGACTGCGCGAGCGCTCACGGGCCTCGAGATCTTCCAAGAGGCGCCGATTGACGGAAAGCAGATCTGCGATGAACCCCATCATTCCGATCTGAACTCCCATCATTAGAAGCACGCCGGCCAGGATGAGCGATTGGATGCGTCCGTTGCCTCCGTTCTCAAGATAGAAATACAGGAACCGGACCCCCACCGCGAGGCCGGCGACGAAGAAGAGGGAGCCCACGAGTGCAAAGAATCGGAACGGACGATAGACGACGATGATCCTGAGTACCGTGACGATCGATTTCCGGATGTAGGCGGGAATGCTACGCACAAGTCGTGATGGACGCAGATCCCCGTTCACTCGCACCGGGACAGAAACAATTTGGAGATTTTTCTGGCCTGCTTGAATGATCGTTTCAAGCGTGTACGTGTAGTTGTTGAAAACATTGAGTGTGCACGCTGCATCGCGGGTGATCGCCCGAAAGCCGCTGGGCGCATCGACGACGTCCGTTTTGCTCATCGTGCGGACGAACCAGCTGCCAAGCCTCTGGAGCAGCTTCTTGGCCATGGAAAAGTGCTCAATCGCGCTGATAGGTCGAGCGCCAATCACCATATCCGCTCGGCCCTCCAAAATGGGTTTGATGAGCGCCTCAATGTCGTCAGCACAGTACTGGTTGTCGGCGTCGGTGTTGACGATGATGTCCGCCCCGAGGGCCACCGAGCTTCGCAAACCCAGCATGAAAGCTTTGGCCAGCCCCTGATTGCGAGTGAAACCAACCACATGGTGTACGCCACTTTGCTTGGCGACGCGCACGGTATCGTCGGTGCTCCCGTCGTTAATGATTAGCACCTCCACGCACTCCACGCCTTCGAGCTCCGTTGGCAAAGCAGCGAGCGCTATGGGCAGGGTTGCCGCCTCATTGAAGCAGGGGATTTGGATGATGACCTTCATGCTGTTGCCTCTCGTTCGGCGTTAGGGAGCTTCTGGGTGTGCTGCCCAGAACCGAGTGAGGCGCGCAACACTGATCACCTGAAATCGACGGTAGGTGTAGACGATAGCCTCAGCAGGCGGATGCTGAAAGATCAGGGAGCGATAGGGAATTCCACCGAAGGTTCCCCGAAAGAAGGTGTTGAAGGGCTCGAACGTCCCACCCTTTGAGACGAAATCAGCTCTGTAGCGCTGCTCGTTGATGAGGAAGTGTGTAACACCGTTCTTTGCAGCATAGGCGAGGGCCGTTTTTCGGTCCGTCGCGTACAAGGCAAAGAAGGTGTCTTCGGTTCGCTTCTTTTGCCGCAGCCACGAGCCCTTGAGCCAGGGTTGGAGCGTTTCAAAGCCGCCCATCGTGGCACGAGCCGCCCAGAGCGGGATATCATCTGAATCCATGGGATGCCCTGCGATGCGGGCATTCAGTGGCAAGCCGGCGACGAACTCGTTCAGCGGGCGATTATGGTCACGGCTGATGTTCGTTCCGCTTAGTTTGGGGTCGTAACCTGTTCCGTAGAATAGCCACAGGCCACCCATCGCCAAAGCCCCCACGAAATTTCTTAAGGGATAACGCACTCGTTCGCGAAAGCTCTCCCCAAATGTCGCCAGCACGTTGATCAGCAGTAAGGCGCCCGCGATATGCATACCGAACGAGTAAAAACGCTCCGGCGAATATAGGCGGAACGCAAAGTGGCAGGCCACAAAGTACATCACCGCGCAGCCGCAGAAGAAGGCAATTGCGGCCACCGGAGGGGCTGCCAGACCCATCACCGAGAAAGCCATCAAGAGTGCGATCAGTACGAATGCGAACTGGGGCAAATGCTCATCCATCGCTCGTGGCTCGTTACCGAGCGGTCGCTGGCCTTGCGGCATGAAAGTAGACGCAAATTCCCACCCAAAAACATGTCGAGGCTCGTCGAACGGGAGGATCCAGAGGCGCCCAGATTTGCCAAAAGCGGGCTCGAGCTTGGCTTCAGCGAGCGAGTAGATCGGACCATCGCGCGAATCGCCACTCATCAGCGACGGAGAAACCGCAACGAGCGCCAATAGCAGGGTAATTGCGTAGTGTTTGAAGGCTGAGAGCAGGTGGACTTTGTTTTCGCGAAAGCGATTGGCCATCACGAAGATGCCCTCAGCGGCGACGAGCATGGCGAGCGCACTCGGATAAGTCAGTGCCGAAACCGCTATGGCCACCCTGCGGACACCACCTTTGGCGGCAAGCGCCCCGGCGAACCACAGAGCAAAGCAAGGAAAAGCGAAGGCCCGCGGCAGGCCGCCGGCGATGCGATTCATCACCCAGGCATCGCGCAGAAAAATGAACAAAAGCAGCGAAGCACCAAGCAGACCAAAGCGTTTCGCTCTCAGCAAGACGAACGCCGCAGCGAGGATGATCAGCAGACAAACTGCCTGCACTAGCTTGGTTGCCACGAAGATGTTGGTGGCTTTGACGAACACAAAATACAGACCTCGCACCAGCGGCGGCTGATACGTCAGCATTTCGTTGGCTATTGGATCGTCTTTGAGCGCGGCGTCAGGCTCCCAACGATGATACTGAAAAATCGCTGTTCTGGCGTCGTCGTTTTGCAGATCGGGATTGGTGAGTGAGCTCCCGTGGCCCCTTGCCCAACCCCAGAAGAAGACGGCGAGGACGAGCCAAATCGCCAACACACTGAGCCAATGCACTCCGCTTTTGGGCAAGAGCTTTCGCAGACCCTCATTGAGCGAGCGCAGAGCGAATGATGGAGGGCGGTCCCGAAGGCGAAGCACGCCGAAGGATAGCCGCGGATGCGAGGGTGTGAAGCCCATTTCGCGGCTTTGAACTGCAGGTCGAGTCGTGTAGTTTGCGGCTTCTTGGATGCGTTTCGAACTCACGCCCACCTTTCGACTTCGCTTATCTGACTTGGCGATTGTTTTGATCTTAGCTGGCTTCACGCTGGCAATTCGCTTCCGTACGCTTCAAGAAGTCGAAGGTGGGGGGGACGCTGTAAAGAGCTGGTACTTTGTGCGGCAGTGGTTTTCAGGAGTTGATTTCGCGTCGCTCAACTGGGATCACCACATGACGCGATTCGGGATCAATTTCCCGGCCCTAGTCGCACGTGCCCTCTTCGGATCGAACGCTACGACCTACTTCGTGGCCCCAATAGGTGCCTGCGTTGTCGCGGTGATCTTGACCTATAAGATGGCTCGCGATTGGTCGGGTCCCTATGCCGGTGTGCTGGCGGGGCTAGGTCTCGCGATCTTTCCACCGATGGAGCGAGCGGGTTGCCAGCTACTCCCGGGAGTGTTCTCTGCGGCCTATAACGCATTGGCGGCGTATGCGCTCTTGCGCTATTGGAAATCGGAAGGAAGGCGTGGGGCGTGGGTGGTAGCCTGCGGCGTTGCTATTTTCCTTGGCTATCTCACTCACGAACCCAACGTTTTCCTCATCCCCGGCTTAGCCTATGGGGTGTGGCTGTGCCGTCGTAGTAAGCGGCACACGCTCCTATTCTTGATGACATTGGCGCTCCTGCTGGCGGCAGAAACGCTTTTCTACTTGGTTTTCACCAAGTACTCATCGCGCATCGGCATCACACTTCTGCAGCACCGGCCCGGCTATCTCACGACGTCAAACCCGGTTGCGCAGACTAATTTCTGGATGCTTTTCGACCGATACGATGGCGCTCTTGAGACCTCCTGGAAGTTCTTGATTTATGGCTTTCTTGGCGCGGGGACGGCGCTGATGGCGTATGGTCCGGTGCGGGCCCGGGGCACCCTTTTGGCGGGGTTTGGCTTCCTGTTTTGTGTGACGTTTGCGCTCGGTAAACTGAATCCAATGATGGCGTGGCTCAGCTTTGAATCCCGCTATTTCATGTCGATCGTACCTGTTGCCATGGCTGCGCTGGCGTGTGTTCTGGTAACTGCAATCAGCGAGTGTTTTCGCGGGCGACGTCCGCGAGGTACGCCGGGGCCGCTATTCCCGGCGCTGTTTGCCATGTTGAGTACGTCACTCTTGGGCGCTGTTTATGCCTATGGGCTGGGGGGCAGACTGCCGGCCGAGTCTGGCTGGGACATTGTAAATCGCAGATCAAACAACTTCGTTGAGGCCTTTGAACGAGGCCTCCCGTTTCGGGGCGATGGCACGCAGGGGATGAAAGCCCTGCGCTTGGCTTGGAGTGTGTACCTGCCTGACTACAGCATTGCTCGTGGTGGGAAGCTTCCGATGTTGGACCAGGTCATCACGAGGCAAGATTCAGGTAGCTATTGGTTCGCGAAGAATCCCCGAGCCTTTGCTCCCCCTGCAGGGGCGCAACTGAACGCAGGCTGCCACTACCAGCTCAGCATTCGAGGCCGATTTCTGCAGGTGTGGCCCGGGCCAACGCTGCCGCGCCACTGTCGGCTCGGTACTTCTAACCCCGGTATCTAAGCGCCTCGAGGTGGCCTAGCCAGGAGACTTTCCGCGAACGCACACGGCAACCAGCGGAGACTTAATCTGGTCGTAAAAGGTTAGGCTGGAGCAAAGCGCTGGTAGCTTGCGTCGAGCTTCATCGAACTCGCTGGTTCGTGACAGGAAGACGAGCGCGGGGCCCGTCGCCTGGCGGCTCAAGTTGGCGGTGATGTCTCGGACGTGAAAACCTCTGCGGATCCGATAGGCGTTGCGCAACATTTCGTGGTAGCGAGCCATAAAGCCCGTGTGATAATTGATGTAAGCGTCCAGATCCCAGCAACTGTAGGAGTCGCAGTAGATCGGAACTTGGTGGCCGATGAAGTCGGGGCGAGCTGAGAGTCTGGCGATAAGAGCGAGCCCATCACGCATATTCGCTGTCCCCCACGCCTTCTCACGGCGCCCTCCGGCTGCGATCCATGAAGCGGGTAGTACTAGCGCAAAGGCCAGCAAGAGTGCCAAGCGACGTAGCATGGGATTCCGCTCGCTCCGCAGGCTGTCGAGACCCACAAAGCCAAGAATGACGAAATATCCAAGCAAAAACAGGTTGGTCCGGAACACACCAAACGGCCACTTCCCAATGAAATTGAAGAGCACAGCGACGAGCGTCGGAGAGAGGAGCAACACCAGCCAGCTCAGGCGACCTCGGCGCAAGAACGCGCGAATGCCCCAGAAATGAAGGAGCAGCCAGGCGAGATTGAGAAGGGTTGTAAACTCTCCTGAAGCCTCAGCCCCAATTCCAAGATGGTTCCAGCCCCACTCTCTGAGCTGTGCTGGCGCTTCAGTGAAGCCCAGATATTTCGTAACTAACCAGTCGACGCGTGTTGTCCCTGCGAGTTCTGAATCACCAAAGAATACTCCGTACTTGTTTGCCCAGTAGGGCGACTCATCTTGCTGCACGACAACGGACAACGCAGTCTGCCGGATCCAGAGGATGAGTCCGGCGGCGCTGAGGGCCGCAGCTCCCAGGATCGTCATGCGCAGTCTGACGGGGGAGAGCTCAAGGTGACGTTTACGCCTTAGTGTGGCCAAAACGTGCACGCCAAAGAAGGCCGGGTAAAGAAAGATCAGATTGTAGGCTAGGAGGAAGCTCAGCGCCGCTCCCCCAGCAACGGCCGCCAGAACCAAGAGGCTCCTGGGTTGGCGTTGCTCGCGCAGGCAGCACCAAGCGAATAGAAGATGCAGGAATAGCTCAAGCGCGTAGGGCTTAAATTCAGTCCCGTAGTCGATGAACCAAGGGTGGATCGAAAACACCAAAACGCCGAGTAGCTGTAGCCACCTCGAGGTCAGCATTTCTCGCAAAATCAGCCACGCCACAGGTAGAGTCGCGCAGGATGCTAAGAAAGGGATAGCACGCAGGGTTAGCTCACTGAAGCCGAAGCTCTGAACGACCTGGAGCGAAGCCCACATGAAGCCAATCGGACGAACGTACAGCGCTTGGAGGGGTTCACTGACTAGCTTGATTGCCCATTGCGTTTCATCAAGCCAGAGAGACGGCGCCGAGATGTAGAGCCAAGAACGCAGCTCCACCCCGAAGGCGATCACCAAGAACAACGCGGCGAAGTAGACCCAGCGCGCTGGGAGTGTACTTCGAAGCTTAAACCTCAAGCGAGTGAGTGACTTATAGGTCAAGTGGACGTCCCTCCCTCAAACTCGCGAGCCGTGCCCAACCCCATACCAGAATTTCGGCCAGAAATGAGCAGATGCGAGACAAGATAGCCGCGACCACCGCTGCGCTCCCGCCAAGCGCTGGAATCAATCCAAGCGCAAGGACGGCTTCGCGCATCCCGAGGCCACCCGGCGTAACGAGCACCATGAAGCCCGCGACTGTCGCGAGTGGGAACAGACCGGCAGCTTGAATGGCTCCGGCGCCATCTGCTCCGAGCGCGCGTGCGATCAGAGCGCCATGCCCGGCCCACGCTAGCCAATACCAGAGTTGATTGAAGGGCGTATGCCACGAGATGAGGGGAAGATCGGCTTGCCCTCGAAGCGAACGTTGAGCGGCTTTAGGATAACGCTTTAATGGAATGAGAGAAATGCTGAAGAGCACGAGCAGGCTACCGCCCAAGGCGCAGGAGGCGAGCCAGGTGTGCAGAATCGGCAAGCGCCCCAGGCTGCCAGTGGCCCAGCTGAGACCAAAACCCACGGTGCCCCCAACGGCAACCCAGCTCAACATTTCAAGAATAATCGAGATCCCAACCAGGCCAGCAGAGGTGCCGATGCTGCTCGCACCCGCCATACGCAAGGCGGGCAACCCCAGCTTCCCCGCATAGCGGGCCAGCAGCGAGTCGAAATAGAGCGTCAGCGCTTTACCGCGTGGTACCTGATGTCCGGCGAGGCGTTCGACGACGAAGACCCAGGCGCGTGCCTGAAAAATGGTTGCCGCGAGCAGCGGCAAGAGACTCAGCGAGAGGGCGAAAGGCTCCACGTGCACGCTCCGCGACTCTCGCCAGCGCAGGGCCAGCTGCCAGCCCGTATAGCCGACAAAGGCCAAAGCAATGATCAAGAGGGCTGGACGAAGCGTGCGCTTGAGCCTCGACATACCCGAATGGGTGGCGCCTTCAGCGCTGGGGTCAGTAGCGGAGTCAGGGGGGGGGGCAGGGGGCGCGTCCATCGTTTTCCGCACTCGGGTGGATTCGAGCTTTACGACCTGGGCGCGATGCCCAAGGTGTCGGTGATGGGGTAAGCATGCTTGGCTTGCGATTCGAAGTAGGTCCGCACCATGATCTCGGCAAGCAAGCCGAGGCCTATCAGTTGGCTTGCCATGAGTGTGCACATCACTGAAATCATAAAGAGGGGATTTCGATGCACCCAGGTTGCATAGGCAAACTTTTGATACATCACGAGCCCCGCGAGCAGGCCAGCTATTCCCAAGAGTCCGACACCGGCACCGCCGAAAACGTAAATGGGTTTAGTCTGAAAGCTCCGGAAAAACCAAACGGTCAGCAGATCCAAGAGCACTTTGATGGTTCGGCCTAGACCGTATTTTGAAGTGCCGGCGTGGCGTGGTCGGTGGTTCACGACGACTTCTGCGACGCGTGCCCCCTGGCTCTCAGCGAGCACGGTCAAGAACCGGTGCATCTCCCCATACAAGTGGAGCTCACTCGCAATCTCGCGTTTGTAAACCTTCAGTGAACAGCCGAGATCGTTCACCTTGGTGCCGGTGACGACACGGATAAACGCGTTGGCGATCTTGGAGGGGATCTTGCGGAGAAAGAAGCCGTCCTTTCGGGTCTTGCGCCAGCCGCTGACCACGTCGTAACCGTTTTCCAGCTTCTCGATCAGCTTCGGCAGGTCACTCGGATCATTCTGCAGATCAGCATCCATGGTGGCCACAATGTTGCCTTCCGCGAACCGAAAGCCTGCGTCAAAGGCGGCGGCCTGACCACAGTTGCGCCGGAAAACAATGACCTTCACATGGGTCTTCTCATGGTGCAGCTCGCGCAATAATTCAGTGCTGCCGTCGGTGCTGCCGTCGTCGACGGCGATCACTTCGTAGCTCCTCCCCGTCGGGATGAGCGCGGCGTCTATTTCTTCGATCAGTCGCCGCAGATTCTCGCGCTCGTTAAAGACGGGAATTATGACACTGAGGTCCATCAAAGCAGCGGAAGCTAGGCTTTTTCGGCGCTGAACGTCAAGCCTGCGCAGGCTCCGAGATTAGCGAGCCCTCAGACAGCCCAGATGAAGCCAAGTCGTCGATGCGGCACGCGCACGGAGATAGCGTGCGTCTTTCGGAGCAAAGTCGACATCCCAACTCGTGAACGTTTCCTTCTTACGGGCTACTTCAAGCCATGTTTTCGCATCCATGCTGAGCTCGATCGCGAGCGGCAAGGCTCGCCCTTCGAAGCCTGCTCGATTCGCGACTTCGACGCGCCGAACGCTCTGTACGCTCCCGAGATCGAACTGTACCCAAGGGTTGAGCTCGCTGTTGGTGTGAAAGAAAAATCCGCCGGCGGTTCCGCTACAAATCGGGCTGACGGGGGTGTTTGGCGCGGTACTACTAGTGCGCCAGGCCTTTCCTTCAAGAAGGTTCGGTGGATTGAACTTCCTTTTCAGCGTAGAAAATCCAAGCAAACCCGCGACGGCGAGTAGGGCGAGCAATGCCAGCGTCACGCGGAGGGCTCGGACGCCGCGCACCACATCAACCTGCCGGTGGGGGGCTTCGACCTCCGCGACGAACTGTCCTAAAACGCGCTGCAAGAGTTCAGCGTCAGAGTTAATCTGTGATTCTGAGAGTGAAGCATCCGCGGTGAAGGGGGCTGGAAATATCTGATTGAGCCGTGCTTCAGCCGTGGCATCGAGCCCAGCCATTTGGACAACGTGGCCTCGGTGGGCTCCCCAGCGGGCCTCGGGAGAGTCTCCCTCGGGTGTGAGCGCACTTAACGCCAGGAGGCTTGCTTGGTGGAAAAGGATCTGAGCCGTGATGGCGGTCGATTCGGAGGTCACCGTCGTGATCCGGTCGCGGACGCGTTCTCCCAAATCGAAGAGTGAGCGAGCCTGCTCAACCTGGAGGCGCTGCCGCGCGGTGATGGCCGTCGTGCGGGTTTTTGCATTCGCGAGCGCATGAGTCTGCCAGAGCCACTCCCAAATTCGGGCGAGCGCACTGGGTTTGGCTGTCGAGAATGCTTCGCTTGTGGGTTCCATCGGTAATTCCCTCCTTCGCTCAACCTAGATGCCGAGCTCCGTGAGCGCTTGCGCGGTCTTATCTGATTTGTGGTCCCGCTTGAAGAGGTAGAGCCTCTCCTTCTGGGCTATCAGACCGTAGCCGTCCTCAAGGACAGCTTGCCGAATCGCCCGTTTGGTGTTGCCAAGGCCTAAAGTGCGCGTGGCCACCAACAGGTAGTCAGCGTGGCCGGTCCACATCCGGATCGGGTAGGCCAGGGGCCGGTTGGACGCATGGGGCAGGGCTTCCTCAGTGCCAGCGACTGAGGCTTCCTTTGGAATCATTGCGACCAGTTCTCGCATAGCCTGATAGCGAGAACGCTCCTCGGCGCTCAGAGGCCGGAAGGGTATGGTGCCAAAACCACCTCGAAACGCATTCGGATGAAGAATCGCGCCGAAGTGGTAGCTGTGCACGAGCAACGCCACGCCGACCGACGTGAGCGCTGCCGCTCGCCATCCCTTGCCGCGCTGTTCAAGCTGGCCGAGGCTGACGACGGCGGCTCCAAAAAGGTAGGGGATCCAGAGCGCCGTATAGTGAAAGCTGATCGAGATGGTTGGGCTGTAGTCTGTCGTGAGGAGTGTCATGAGCGCTCCGGAGCTGGCGACGAGGGCCAATCCCCAACGCCGATAAGCGAGAAACGCGAGCGGTGCTGCCAGGTGCAGCCAATACACGAGCTTCTTTGAATCGAGCAGCGAGTGAAAAACGTAGAGCGGATTGGTCACGAGCGTTTTGACCACGCTGCCGTAGCCCCGTTCGCCGGGCACCATGAGGCCTTTGTACAGATCGGCAAACCACCAAGTTCCAACCCAGGGCATCAGGATAAACTTGATGAACACGAAGACCGGCAGCGCGAGGCCAATCAGCATGGCGCCCTCGCGCGTGCGCGTGCGCGAGACGATCAAACTGGCTCCGAGCAGTCCGATACCTAGGGGGATATCTTCCCGGATGGAAAACAGCAACAAGGCCGTGACCACCAGGAGGCCATGTCGGCGGCGGGTAATGGAAAAATAGAGCAAAAACTGCAAAATGCCGGACGCCGTGAGCCAATGAAAGTCATAAAAATTGGCCCCATGCAACGGGGCATACAGCAGGTACAAGAGGCTGACGACAGCCGCAGCGACACGAGGCAACTGCGTGGATGCGAACAAATAGAGCGTGATGGCAGCGCCACCCATCAAGAGAGACTGGATGATCAGCAACGTCTCCGCGTGCTGATACAGGTAGTAAATCGGCAAGAAGAAAACGAGCACGAGGCTGGCGTGGCTCGCAAGGCTATTGCCGCCCTTGGGGCCAAAGAGCACCGAAGACTGGAAGAAGTCTCCGCGCACTCCGTTCGCCATTAAGTTGTCGTAGATGGCGAGATCGTAGGCACTGGTGTTTAAGCGGTGGTGCTGGAGAACGGAGTGATAGCCGGTGTAGGAGGCGTAGGCGATCGCGGCCGCAACGACGCAGGTGATGGGGCCAAAACGTGACAACCAGCTGGGCAAAGAGTCGGTTACGATCGCGCCAGCTTCCCGCCAGGGGCGGGGAATCGCGCCGAAGGCGACGCGCAAAGCGCGCTCCAAACAGACGCTGAAAATTCCCAAAGTCAGGAGCATCGTCAGCAGACGATCATCCCAGACGGAGCGTTCCAGAAGCGGAGGGAGCAGCCACACTAACAAGCCGGGGCAGGCAAGCCGTGCGTAGATGTCGAACGCCGAGAGGAGCTGCTCTCGGTGGCGAGGGCGCGCGAACCAGAAGAGGCATGCCAGGAGGCAGGGAAAAGCAAGACTGGCCGCGAGGCACTTTAAGACTTCGGCGCGAAGGGCGGGCATCATACCGTTGGTGGTCGCAAACGCCGCGATTGAATCGTCTGCCTGCCAAATGAGGGCGGTGCTTGCGACCGAAGCTAGAGACGCACCCAGCCACAGCGCGCTGACACCCAGGCGAAGCCAGCGAACTTCAGCCACAGGTTTCCACCCCAACGCGAGCCCCTCCGAGACCGCGTTGGCCTCCGACGCCTCATTATTTCGAAGCTTGTTCTCGTGCACCGTTGCCGTAACCCGTGCGGCTAATAGCCATAAAACGCTTGGGCCGTAAAGCCGCGCGGTCCAAACAGAAGCGTTTACTCACGACTTGGCCAGGTGCAGCCCACACTCGCGTTGGGTCGCCTCTTCCCACCACCAGCGCCCGGCGCGCTCGTGTTCGCCCGGGCGAATGGCGCGCGTGCACGGTTCGCAGCCCACTGAAACGAACCCTTCCTCGTGCAGCTCGTTGGTGGGCACCTCGTTCTCGCGGATGTACTCCCAGACCTGCCCGAGGGACCACTGCGCGAGCGGGCTCAGCTTCAAGAGTGGGCCGGACTTGCCCGTGTGTGAGAGATCTTTGGCAATGACAGCCAGCTGGCTGCGTGTGGCCGGGCTCTGATCACGCCGTTGGCCTGTGACCCACGCGCCATAGTTTCTCAACGCGCGGGATAGCGGTAGAACCTTACGGATCTCGCAGCACTCCTGGTGCCCATCTTGATAGAAGCTGGTGAGGCCGCGCCGGCGCACAAGATCTTCTACGCCTATGAAATCCGGAAACAATATCTCAAGCGTGATCTTGTAGTGAGCTCGTACCCGTTCGAGGAAGCGATAGGTTTGGGGATGTAGGCGCCCGGTGTCCAAGCAGAACACTGAGAAGGGCAAATTGAGCTTACTTGCCATGTCGATCAACACGACATCTTCGGCGCCACTGAACGCGATGGCGCACTCGGCTCCGAAACGAGTGAGGCCAAAGCGCAGAATGTCTTGGGGCGTTTGGGAAGCATGGGCTGCCTCGGCCGTGGCGATGTCTTGGTCTGAGAGGGGCGCTTCTAGGCTTCGATGAGGCGTTGCTGTGGGCTCGGCTGCCAAGCTGGATTTGGCGCCTAAACGCTCCTTCAAGAGCCGGGGGGCGCTGTCGAAGATCTGGATGCCGCCTTCATCACGAACCAGAAAAAACGGTGCCAAGCTGACCCCGTATTGGGCACCAAGCCGCATGCCAGGCGAGTCCGGTTCTCCCTCGACCGCCCACACGATGTCGTTGATCTGCTCCCAGACTCCCCGATCTCGGAGGAATTGTTCTGCCTGGGCGCACTTTCGGCAGGGTGAGCCATCGAGGAGCTGTTTTTTGACCATGGTGACGTGCATGCGGACTCCTATCGCTGAGGCGGCGAACCGAGGGCCTGCAAACCTAGGTCAGGTGGCCCGCGCGGTCCACAGGCCAATTGGTCGAGAAGTTCGGGTAAGAAGGCTCATTGTGTTAGTGGATGAGCCTGCCTAGGCTCACGCTTGAACACTTGGCATCACTTCGGAGGAAGACCATGCGCGCGCACTCTTTTGCTTGTTTTGCAGCCCTTTCAGCTGCCTCATTTCTATCCGCCCCAGCCACCGCCCAGCCCCCGGTAGTCGCTCCCGGAGCTGAGGTACCCCCGACGGTGCCGGCCGACGGAAGCAAACCCGCGGAGGGTGCAGCTCCGGACGAAGCGAAGCCCGCGGACGGCACAGCTCCCGTTGAAGCAGCCGCATCCGTATCGCTTGGCGTCGAACTGCCTCCGGTTACGGAACCTTCCGTGCCTGCCGCAGCGCCTCCGGTTCCCGCGATGGCTCCGCCCGTTCTGGAACCTGTGGCTGCCGAAGTCCCGCCAGCTGCTCCTAAGTGGTACGAATCCGCGGAGTATCGAGTGTTTGTGGATTCCTATGCTTCGCTCAATTGGAATTTCCCAAAGCCGCAGACGGGCACCAACGGGCAGGGCGAAGTCCGGGCGTACGATCAAACGAACGGTTTCGCGCTTTCTTGGGTGGGTGCGGATCTCAGTCTGCCAGCAGCGCCGGTAGGCGGCATGCTCAGCTTGCGTTTTGGGCCAACGGCGCAGCGCTATTCTACCAGCTGCTTCAGCGGCAAGTGCGATGCCGACTACGGCCTAGGCAACGTCAAACAAGCCTTTGCTTCCTACAGCCCAGTCGCAGGGCTCACCTTGGATCTCGGCAAATTCGACACCATTTATGGTGCTGAAGTCGCTGAGAGCCAGGACAACATGAACTACACGCGCGGCGTTCTGTACTGGCTCGGTCAACCGCTTTTCCACACTGGCCTGCGCGCTGAGTATCAAGCCACCAAGGAACTCGCTGGCACCCTGTTGATCGTGAACGGTTGGAATAATTCCGTCGACAACAACGCGGGCAAGAGTTTCGGGTTGCAGGGTAAGTACGCAACCAGTGACGAGATGTTGTCGCTTGCCCTCGGATACCTGGGCGGCCCCGAACGCGACGACACGGCCATCCTCACGTGTGAACCCGATTTCGAGCTCAATCCCGCGTCGGGCTGTCAGGCGAAAGCTGGCGCGCCGGGCGGTGTCTTCGCAGTGGATCGCGCGGACTCCGACACCAAAGGCTGGCGCCACTTTGTGGACTTGGTCGTGGGCTTGAATCCAAGCAAGGATTTCGCCGTGCTGGCCAACCTGAGCTACGGCATCGATAACGCGCGAGATCCCAAGGAAAGTAGCAAGTTTGTAGCATCCACCTGGTGGGGCGGGATGCTGGGTGCCCGTTACGATCTTGGCCAGTTTGGTGTCGGAGCGCGGGGCGAATATTTCGCCGACAAAGACGGCTTCGCCATTCCACGTGCGAAGGGTACGAGCCTGACCGCAGACGGCGCTGCTCTGATGACGGGCACTTTGACACTCGATGCCGATCTCGCGCCCGGCGTGGTGCTGAAATTGGACAACCGTTTCGATTGGGCCGATCGCAAGCTGTTCCAGTCGGGGATCCGCAAGACCGAAGGCTCCGAGTTCACGAGCACGTTGGGATTCGTCGCCAGCGTGCCGTGATGCACAGATCCGCAAGCCGCCCAAGGCGTTCAGGAAACGATCTACTTCCTGAACGCCGAGCGCTTGGCGTCGCTGACGGCGGCGTAAGTTAAGAAGCGTTGAAACCCCGCTCGACTCTCGGGCGTCGGGGCTCCTTCGTAGCCAAACCCGTGCGGCACCTTGGTGGTGATCAGACAGGTGACGGCTTCATCAAATCGCCGCGCCTGCGGCGAGAGATCACCGGGCAGGGCACTCGCATCCGCTAACGCCTGGACGACATCCGTGAGTTGCGGGCAGTAGCCTGGAGTGCGTTCCAGATCGATATTTTGCTCTGGTTTCCCGCAGCAATTCCGTTTCATGATCGCAGCGGCGGCCAGATCATACCAACCGAGCTCAGCTTGGTAGGGGAGCGCGGCGAGCAACGCTGGATCAACACCCGCGTCCGGCTTGTCCGATTTACGTGGCTCGGGCGCCCGGGCGTCTTCAGCGGGCGGCGGGGTGTTTGCCTCAACTTTCTTGGCGGCGTGTGCGCGAACCAGGGCAAAAAGTAGCGATGTACCTTGCGAGAAATTCTTGGTTTGACAGAAGAATTCTAGGCTGGGCGACCCCACGAAGCTGGCCGTCGGAAAGTAAGAAAGTAAGCACTGCTCCGAACTCAACTGCTGCTTAGGGAGTGGCTTCGCGTTGGGGGTCGAGGGCGTTGGGACGGCAAGCTGAGTTGAAACAGCAACTTCAGACTCACTCCTCGAAAACACCAGACCTACGACCACGGCCGCCACGCCGACGCCGGCGGCGAAGGCCAGCGCCCAAGCGGGTGCTTTCTTCTTAGCAAAGGGCGGAGGGCCAGAGCTGCGCCTCGGACGCCGAACTTTTGCAGCCGCGTCTGCTATTTCGGTCGCAGCTGGCCACAGCGAATCCCCAGGACCGATCGAGAGTTGAGGTCCGAGCGTGATGTCGGGTCCCAGGGAAGCTTGTTTGGGGCGGGGCCCACCGAGCCCAGCTTCAGCGGCTCCGCGCAACGTGCTGAGAACTGCCTGCTCGTTGAAGACTATGGGCTCATTTTCCTGGCCTGGCGAGCGCGGACGGAGCGATGGCGCATCCCCCACAAAGAGTGATCCAGGGAGCTGTTCGCCGCGTTCCATCTTATCGAAAGCGTCGCGGATCCGCGTGAGCCTCGTTAGGCGTCGACTGGGATCGGGATGAAATGCTGCAACGAACAGACGCTCGAGTTCCGGTTCATCGACGCCCGCCTCTGAGAGCGCTCCCATTTGACGGGCTTGCACTCGTTCTCGAATTTTTTCGCTGGATTCTGAGCCAAAAGGAGGCTTCCCCGTGATGGCAAAGTAAAGGCTGGAAAGCAACGACCAGGTATCGTCAGCGGGCGTGGGTGCCTCTCCGGAAAGGCGCTCGGGCGAGCAATAGGCCCCGAGTGCAGGCACCAACAGCTGAGTGAGCACAGGAGCTATGGCGCGCTGTTCCGGTTCGACGATGATGGAAAGTGGAGACACGGCACCGTGCACGGCGGGCTCGTCGTGCAGAGCCGCCAGGGCTTCAAGCAATCTTGTAAACCAGATTAACGCTTTAAAAGCGTCAATGGGCTGCTTGGCACGCGCTTCGTATAGCGTTAATCCAGGAACATGTTCGGCTACGAAGGTGGGGGCTCCGGCTCCCTCCACACAGCTGAGCAGCGTGGCAAGGTGGCGATGTTTCAGGCCCTTGCGTGCGAGCAGCCGCCGTGCGTGTGCCCCCTCCGTGACGAGCACGACACTCTCAGTATTGCTATTTAGGTCCCGCGCCAGGGCCCGCTGTAACCCATCCTCCGAGCCGAGCAGCTTTTCGATCCGATACTGGGGGGACGAAGCGAAAAGAGAGTCCATGCCAAATGGCATACCTATCACGATCCCTACGCACGCTGAAACAAAACGGAAACTCCGCGCCGCGCGTCCATTAGTTTTCCTGTTTTCCTGTTTTCCTGTTTTCCTGGTCAGGGCGACTGGCCGCCGGTAAAACTCCCTCAGGCGATCCTAGCTGAGCGCGACTCGTGATTGCGAGAGCGCGTCGCGCTCGCGGCCGCGAGCTGCCGAAGGACCACCTCGGTAGCTGAAAAATCGATACAACCATCCGTCACGCTCTGGCCATACGTTAGACCTTGACCGTTTCCGATCGGCTGGGTGCCCGCGGTGAGGTTACTCTCCAACAACAAACCGAGCACGTCGTGTGAGCCGGCTCCAATTTGCTCGCTCACATTGGCGGCAACCGAGGGCTGACGGCGGTAGTCTTTCTCGCTGTTCCCGTGGCTACAGTCGACGAGGAGCTTGGGGTTCAGTTGCGCCGCTTTGAGCGCTTGGCTCGCCGCGAGCACGTGCTCTTGTGAGTAATTGGGGCCCGTGTTGCCACCACGCAGAACCAAATGTCCATCCTCGTTGCCCCGTGCGTGAACAACCGCAACCCTGCCGTCTTGGCTGAGGCCAAGAAACCTGTGGGGATGAGCCGCGGACAAGATGCCGTTGATGGCGACCGAGAGCCCGCCATCCGTTGCGTTCTTGAAACCCACCGGCATAGAAAGCCCACTAGCCATCTCACGATGGGTTTGGCTCTCCGTTGTTCGGGCCCCGATCGCGACCCAGCTGATCGCATCGGCGATGTACTGCGGAGTGACCGGATCGAGTAACTCGGTGGCAATCGGGAGCTCCAAGGCTGCAATGTCCAGCAAAAGTTTCCGCGCAATTCGGAGCCCCAGCTCGATATCGCAGCTGCCATCCATGTTCGGATCATTGATCAGCCCTTTCCAACCGAGGGCCGTCCGGGGCTTTTCGAAGTAGACACGCATCACGATCAGGAGGTCTTGTGAAAGCTCACTTTCCAGGCGCTTTAGGCGAGTTGCGTAGTCGAGTGCTGCCGCCGGATCGTGGATGGAACACGGCCCAACAATGGCCACCACGCGCGGGTCTTGGCCGTTCAGGGTGGCGCGGAACGCGTGGCGGTTTCTCGCGACTGCGGCTGATTCCTGCTCCCTGAGCGGCAATTCGTCTATAAGTTCGCTCGGCGTTAGCAGTGGGCTCATCTGATTCACGTTAAGATTGGAAGTTGTCGGCATGGGATTCAGTGAGGGGCGAAGGGACAAAAGCGAAAAACCCCGGTCGGTAGCGACCAGGGCTTCTTTGTGGGGACTTTCTGAACAATCCGCTTACAAGATTTAGCCTGGACGCCGTGCTTCCGCACGCCAATATCCAAACCAAAACCGGAAACGACCGTTCACGGGGCAGAGCATGCCAGACGTGCTGCCCGAAGGCAAGCTCGTCTAACACGACGTGTTTGGCCGGCGGTCGCTACACCCACGTCGGGCTGCGTTGCGCGAGGATCCCCTAGCCACCACGGGTTTTATTTTCGCAGCTTCGACAGAAGCTTCACACGTCCCAATCCACCAAGGTGTCGCTTGCCACGTTGATGTCGCCAACAATGCGCCCCGTAGAACGCATCTTCCCTAACCAGTCATCGGCCACCGTGGGCGGTGGCGGTGGAATAATTTGCGCGATGGGCTTTCCAAAACGAGTCACTTGCAGCGGTTGACCGGTCTTTCGCACGCGTTCAAGCACGGCAAGGCATGTGGCTTTGAACTTCGAAATGGGCATGGACTGCATAAATAATCGTACCATGGTCAACAACCATGGTCAAATGCAAACGGATGACGCGGACGGAAGTTATTCACGGATCATCTTGGTGAACATGGGCGACAATTCGGTCGAGAGGGGTTGGGTCTTGTTGTACGTTTCGCCTTGAAAGGACTTCGCCGTTCGCGAGAATTGACCCGCCAGTGCTGGCTGCGAGGGGTAGATAGTCGAGCTCATTGCACTCGACGAGGTGCTTGCGACTGGAGGCGACGACCTGGACGACGACGAGCGCGCCGCGCTGCACCGGTCGATCGATGAAAGCATCGAGGACGAAGAAGTAGGCCATATTGAAGATCTATCAACGGTGATTGCTGAGCTTCGAGCGCAGCTGTGAAAGTGCGCGCCACGAGTCGTGCTAAGCGCGAGATCGCACGGGCGCGGGGGCGGTACAAAGCGGGGAGTAGCTACTGCCGGCTGCTTTCGCGCAGTTCACTTCGCGACGAGAGTTATGGGTGATGCTTCGCAGGCCCTTCCATTTCGACAGGTCAGCAAACCAAGCTAAGTACTGGGAAGCCCAAACGCCACTTCAGGTTGCGCTAGGCTGGACCAATTCGCATCTGCACCAGTTCCGCGTTGATCGCTGACCCGGAATGCCCGTTCGCACTCGGTACTCAATGGCAGAAGGCGAAACGATCGCGCGTTGTACGCCCAGGCACCGTTTAATCCACCGCGCCCTTGTGGCCAGTCGAATCCCGGCTGAGCCCTGCGACGGCGAAAGCTCAGGCTCTCAATCCAGCACCCTCCTATGCTAAGGTCCCCCTTCTGTGACCGTCCTCCCCCTGACTGATGACCCAGCAATCTTGGCCCTGGCTGAAAACCTTCGGCAGGGCGAGCTCTGGATGACTGGCCGTCAGCTTCGCACTCACCTTCAGGGGCAAACAGCACAGCGAAATCAGCACCTTCAGAGCCTGCTGGAGAATGGGCTCATCGTAGCGATGGCGGACGCGTACAGGCTGACGTTGCGGGGTGCATTGAGCTGCCAGTATTCACAGGTTTACGAGAATTACCTCGCTCGTGTGCTCAAAGCTCTGAGAGCTCACGAAGCCGGCGCTCCCGGCTTTGACGCTGTGACACTTAAGGAGCTGGCCAAGCACGACCCCTATCTCGATAAGCCTGGCAAGGACGATGCCAAGTGGCTGATGCAGCTTCTGGTCGTGTGCGGCATCGTGCGCGACAACCTGGTGCGCCCCGAGGGAGCATGGTCCCTAAACAATCCACCTCTGGAGCAAATCCTTCACGACGCGCTCAACGTCGGAGACTTAGTGCGGCTCCTTGCGCCTCCCCTGGCTCGACCGCTGGATCCTCTGATTGTTTCCACACGTACCGAGGGGCAGTATCTTGAGCGGAAATCTCTCTGGGAAGGGCTGCCTGGCAACAAGCGACCCCGAGATCGACGCCAGGTGCGCGATGAGATTGCCGAGCAGGTTGCCGCCTTCGCCAATGCGGACGGCGGAACGCTGATCCTCGGTGTTGAAGACGATGGCACGGTCAGCGGGCACAGATATCCTGCGAAAGCGGTTGATGAATTTCTGGATGCTCCAGCTGCTCGGCTCAAGCCGCCCCTTGAACGCGGCGAACGCTCAAGCCACGACGGGCACGAATTATTGCTGTTCCGCGTGGCGCCAGCGGCTGAGGCCGTCATGGTGGTCGGGAATGGATTTCCACGGCGAGTCGACGATACCGTCATCAAGGAAGAACAATCCCGGATCAATGCGTGGAAAACCGCCGGCCTGATAGAGAGCTGGGAAGCGCGGCCGTCGTCCCTCGCGCTCGCTGACTTGGATGCTGAGCTCCTTCGAAAGGCAGCAGAGCAGGCCGGTTTTGGAGGCCAAATTGAGGAATTCTTGGTTCGCCTGCGTCTTGCCGATCAAACGCCGTCGGGCCTCAAACTGCGCATGGCGGCGTGTTTGTTATTTGTTCGGGAGGCGCACCGGATCGAGCACCCGAACGCTGGGGTACGCATTTTTCGTGTGGTTGGCAAGGAGCGCACCCACGGCGCAAACGCCAACGTGGAGGAGCGCGAACGCGTCGAAGGCAACCTTCCCCATGTCATCGAACGGACCAAGGGTTTGATTGAGGACTTGCTGCGGAAGCCGGCACGCTTGGTAGGCTTGCACTTCCAGACGACGAGCGAGGTGCCCACGTCAGCCTGGCAAGAAGCGTTGGTTAACGCCGTTGCACACCGCGACTACACGGACCAGGGCCGAGGCGTGGAGATTTGGCTGTTCGATGATCGGATGGAAATCCTGAATCCTGGGGGCCTTGTGGCTGGAGTATCCTTGGACGCGCTGAGGTCGCGGACCAGAGTTCATGTCAGCCGCAACCCACGCTTGACCCGCGTACTCGCATTGCTGGGTATGATGCGCGAACAGGGTGAAGGCATCCCCCGTATTTTTGATGAGATGGCTGGAAGCTATCTGCCCGACCCAAGCCTGGAAGTCGGAGAGCATCGCTTTGGCGTCACCTTGCGCAATACCCCTGAGTTAAGCGATCAAGATGCTCGCTGGTTGGAGAGTCAGGGACAACACGGGCTCTCGGGAGAACAGGCTCGAGCGTTGGTGTTAGCTAGAACTCGCGGTACGGTAGATAATCAGGGATTGCGGGAAGCGGCTGGCCTCGACACGCTAGCAGCCAGCAAGGTACTGGTTCAGCTTCGTGACCAGGGGCGTCTGCGGCAGGTAGGGGCGGGCTCAGCCTCGCGCTACGAGATTGCGAACGCGTTCGACAAAGGGTCCAAGACGCCGGATCAGCACGACCATTCACGCCCCTATGACACTAGCTCCACCCCTTATGACACTAGCTCCACCCCTTATGACACTAGCTCCACCCCTTATGACACTAGCTCCACCCCTTATGACACTAGCTCAGGCCCTAGCTCGGGCCCTTATGACACTAGGCTGCTCCCCCCAGATCTGAAGCGCCAACTGGAGGCACTGGGGGAGCGCGCCGACCCTCACGAGGTGCGTGGAGTCCTAGCAGCGCTGTGTGAATTGGCTCCGCAGACACCTGCGGCGCTGAGTCGTCTTATCAAACGAGACGAGAAGCTCATCGTGCGCCACTACATCAGCCCCATGCTGAAGGAAGGTGTTCTAGAGCGTGTATTTCCGGATCGACCGTCTCACCCGAAGCAGGCCTACCGAACCGTAGTGAAGGCAAGTAGTTAGTTTCAGGAAACCGTTCTGTACGGGCATCTGCCGCGCGGCGACTGGAGCCTGATGATGCGTAATTTTTCGTCATCGAGGGCTTCGCTGTGGATGATCATCCGAAGCCTAAGAAGGGGCGTCTAGGAATATCCGCTACCGTCAGTCGGTAACGTCTTCTCACCAGGGCTCTTTCAGGTTTATTCAGCCCGGCGCCCTGGAAGTCCTTCAGAATAGCCCGAACGCCGTCCACCGAAAGCATACCGCCCAGCCATCGGCGTGCATCAAGCGCGCCACTCCGAATGATTTCGCGCACGATCGCATACCGATCATTGGGATTGTTCCAGTCGAGAGTGTCGACCTCATAGCTCTTGAGCAAGCGGGTCACGCTCAGCGGCAGGCTTGGAAGTTGTTTCTTGTGGGCCGCCCATCGTTTCTCAGCGGCGTGCTTCGCGATCTCACGGCGACGTTCCGGATACAGAACCATTGCTCGTGTGAGCCCGCCTCCGCGGCCCGCCTTTGGCTCCGCCCAACCTGCCGAGTGCGACCGCGTGCGGGTTCTTCACCAGCGAATGCGCGCATCCTTGAGCGGGCTCGCTCAAGATCGCTTCGCGCAGGGTCGCGACTGTCCATCGTGGATGGGTCGCGACTGTCCATCGTGGATGTATGGCCCGCTGTACTCGACATTGCGCAAGGGCGGTGTTCGGAACTTGCCCATGTCGCCTGAAACGCCCGTGACCTCGATCAAGCCGCGATTGCCACCGCCCGCCTCGATGAGGCTCACCGTTAACCTGCACCTAATTCTGGAAGATCGAATCCACGGACGGGGCCGAGAGAACACCCTCTGTCCACCGCAACACCTCGGTTTCATTCGCAATTTGGATTCGATCGCGAACCTCCTCGGAAATCTTGCCAAACTTCAGCGTCAAAAGTTTAGCCAGTACATCTCGAAGCGCTTCCGCCTTGCCTTCCGCCTTGCCTCTAGCCTCGGCCTGTTGCTCGGCCAGCTGGACCGTCCGGTTGTAGTTCCAGATTGCTAGTTCCCGGTCCTCGGCGAGTTGCTGTGCTTTCGGATCCGCTGACAGCCGGTCCAGCGCTCGTTTGGCGGCGTTCATGTCGGGGTCTGCCATCGCAAGTTCCTCTAATTCTTCGTCAGTGGTTGCTCGAAAGAAGCGTCCCCAC
>Ga0163155_10001023_pt1 | contig 34424 bp, 52 predicted proteins | sample OliLakLV19SP4G1_FD_148611 | JGI IMG/M metagenome (GOLD analysis project Ga0163155, IMG submission 148611) | Freshwater microbial mat bacterial communities from Lake Vanda, McMurdo Dry Valleys, Antarctica - Oligotrophic Lake LV.19.SP4.G1 | ecosystem: Environmental > Aquatic > Freshwater > Lake >... | reverse complement strand
TACAGCAGACAGCGTAGAAGTTCGAGTTGGATACTATGCCCAACTTGGTTGCCGCGCTCCTGGCTGGAATGGTCGAGTAACTTTAGCTAGCTAATGGTAATTAAAAACGGGGCCCTAAAAAGCCCCTGTTTTTTCTAAGGAGATATAAAGATGGCAAGTAGAATATTTGGACCACTCCAAGCGCTCGATAAAGAAATTAAGATTCTGTCTGGACTCGTAAGTATCCACACAGACGCTTCAATTTTATCTCAAACGCTTTTAGGTGGAACATTCAGTAAAACTGGAACTGGCGAATATACGCTAACACTTCAAGACACTTATCCTGAATTGTTAGCTTGTTTAGTTTCAGTAGAAGCAGCGGTTGCTGTTGATTTAGTAGCTCAAGTTAAAAGCCAAACGGTTTCCACAACGAAACTAGTAGTGATTAATTTGAATACAGCAGCGACGCCAACAAATCCAAGTGCAGCATGTAAAATTCATGTAACACTTGTTCTTAAGAACTCAACCATTCAACCATAAGAAGGAGTCTTTTTATGATGATGGCAGATGAGCCTAAGAAAATGGCGGCTTTGATTTTAGCAGGCCCTAAGAAAATGGAATCCGAAGGGGAACCTAAGGAAGAAATGGACCCAGGGCTTATGAGTGCCGGTGAAGAAGCTATGAAAGCTATGGAATCGAAAGATGCTATGGCTTTTGTGAGCGCATTAAAAGATTTCGTAGTGATATGTAAGTCTCTTGATGACTCATCCGAGTACGAAGAAGAATAATAAAACGATGGGGGCTTAAAAAGCCCCTTAGTTTTTGGGGGTCCTATGGCTACGAAGACGTTAACAGCGATGCGAACTGAAATTGCTAACCGAGTGAATTTCACGGTTCCAGCATCTTCCGGCACTTTTATTACAATTTCCGAAGCCAATGCGATGATAAACGCTTCGATCGCTGAGCTTTACGACTTAATTACCCAGAAATTTGGTAACGATTACTTTGTAAAAGATCCTGCTTATACGTTTCCCTTAGTGAGCGGCACAGAGTCTTATGCTCTACCTTCTGATTTCTTTAAATTGTTGGGAGTAGATTTTCAATTATCTTCAGATGAGGCGATTACGCTAAAGCCTTTTATGTTTTCTGAGAGAAATCAATATACGAGGTCAATTGTTCGAGGGTTAACGAATGCTGAGTTTATGCGTTATCGTATTCGGGCTGGGAAACTTTGGTTTTCACCTAAGCCATCCTCCACAAACACCATTACCGTTTGGTATGTGCCACTTCCGACAACTCTTTCAGCCGATGGGGACACTTTCGACGGATATAATGGATGGGAAGAATACGTCATCACTGACGTTTGTATTAAGTTTTTAGGCAAAGAAGAATCAGATGCCTCTACTTTCATTGGAGCGAAGCAAGCTCTCATTACTCGTATCGAAGAAGCTGCAGGAAATCGAGATGCTGGGTCTAGTGCGAGAATTACGGACGTTCAAAGAATCGGGTTTGAATCCGATCAAGGCTTTTGGGGTGCTTCTTGATAGCTCAGCTTATAAAGTTAAGAACAAAGTCACTGGAAACTGACACCCTTCAAGACAACGTTTTCGAATGGACCCAATCCGTCATCAATCAGACTCTCTTAAAGGGCCAATTAGTTTCTGACATTATCGTCACCACCCAAACGACAACCATAGCTCACAAGTTGGGCCGAGCTTATCAAGGCTGGTTCATAGTAAATAAGAACGCGGCTGCAGATGTTTGGGATGCTGGAATTACCACTACTGATATTACCAAGTTTTTGATTTTAGATTCTACGGCCACCGTAACTATAGACATCTGGGTTTTTTAATGGCGACAGAAGATCAGAAAGTTTCGATAGATTTTGGTCAAGGGGTTGATCAGAAGAGCGATTTTGCCCAAGTGATAGGCACTAAGCTTTCCTCATTAGTAAATCGTGTTTTTACTAAAGCCAAACAACTAAAAAAAGATTTTGGGTTTAGTCAGATTTTTACTTTAGCTTCGTCGAAGGGCTTTCTTTTCAAAGATGTCTTGTGTGTTAATAATACTAGTTCTGGCTTCATTCTAGGTTATTCACCTGAATTAGCGGGGTTAAGTTTAATAGGTGCACATACTCAAACACAAATTTCCGTCGACCAAATGATTGGTGACAGTACTTCAATCAAAGGCTTTAAATCTGTATTGCTATCAACGGGTGCAGATGGCGATTATTATATATCAGTATTCTTATTATCTACTGGCCAGTTGAACTGGTTTTCCAGCGACGCTTCATCAGGCACTCTTATAAACAGCGGAACCTTGTCCGCAAGCGCCGATTCTTTTCAGGCTTTTACTTTCGGACTTGATTCAAACGGAGATCCGGCCGTGACAGTAGTCTACTACGCCACTAATGTAGGCTTTGCACAATATACAGTTATAGGACGCCAATCTGCTGGCGGCCCAGGTTCGTTGACCGCTGATATTGGCGGAACCATAATTATTTATGATGTTTCATATAATGATACGACATTCAAAGTTTTTTATAGAGATGTCAGCACTGGCGGTTTAATCATTAAATCTTATAACACGAGTTTTGCTGAGGTCGATACGGTGACCCTCACGGCCACGACTCCACAGAATACGACAGCATTGTCGATAGTAGAAAATTCATCAACTGGAACAATATGGGTCACGTATGGCTTATCATCTTCTACGACTCTTTACGCACAAGTATTTGATTCCTCATTAACAGGGACACTCGCTGAGACAACGCTAACCACATCATGGAATTTTCCTCAGCCAAGCTCTGGAGATAGAAGTGCCACGACACAAATGATCGGGGCTTTTAATTCAAGTACTCAAATCACTTGGGTGGCTGATGATAGTGATGGAATTTACTCCGTCACCCTCACATCTGCAGGAGTTGTCGGAACTTATACGTTTATTCATAAAGATATCGCGATTGTTTCTAAGGCGTTTGTCTATGGATCAGAAGCCTATTTTATAGGGATATTGAAATCTGATTTTCAAGGCGCTGCTTATGTATGTAGTTTTCTAGGATTAAATAGAAGAATAGTGGCAAAGGCCTTGATCGATAGGCAGGGGGATTGGAGCTATTCAGTCTCTGGGATTCCTTTCATATCTACCGATGGGTCTGGTCAATTTTATATACCAGTCCAAGCGAAGACTAAGCAAATAACAGAGACTGTTGACCCAACATCTGATCCAGACGGAAATGTAGTAAGTTCTAATTTTGGTGGCGTAATCATAACCGTAGATTTTGATTCGGATATTCAGACGCAATCCGTATCTCTAGATAAATTAACGTATTTGACGGGTGGAGTTACAAAAGTAATTGATGGCCAATCTGTTCGAGAGGCTGGATTTCATTCTTATCCTGAAATTATTTCCAGCAGCACATCCACGACCATATCTCTTAGCAATTTTACAATATCGATAGCTCAACAAGGTACGGCGGGGGTCCGAGAAATAACAGACATTACTTGTAGCGCTGGCGCTTATATAGCAGGTGGTCAATATTTCAATTTCACGACCACGACCACTTCTTATTATACTTGGTTTATAAAGAACGGATCTGGAACGGACCCAATACCAGGAGGCAGGACCTCAACTGGACCAGTTACAATATTTGGGACTGATTCGGCGGCTGAAGTGGCTCAAAAATTAGCTACCGTTTTGGACACTGTTGCAACACTCACGACCCCAATTGTAACGGGAAATGTTGTTAGAATTACTAATAGTGGGAATGGAGTTGTGGCAGACGCCGCAAATATTACAGTAGGGCTAGGAAGAATTGCGACTGGAAATTATCAGTATGTTGTCGTAAGAGAGCTTATAGATTTTCAAGGTAATCTCCATCGAAGCGCTCCAAGTGTTCCCTACCTTCTCACTTCAGCATCTGCCACCACGAGTTTTAGAATAGATCAAGAACCGTTTACCGTTTCGGATCGCCCGACAAGTATAAAACTTGTTTTATATAGAACCTTAGTAAATTCGGGGAGTCCTTTTTATAGAATAACTCCTGATTCGGAGCCAATTTATAATCAAGTTTCTACGAATACGCCTATTCAGCTATTGGATACGCAGTCAGATGCCGAAATATCTGACAATGAAGTACTTTATACAACCGGGGGCATTTTAGAAAATGCGAACGTCCCTCCTACGAGACAATTAAGACTAATATCCAATCGAATATTTGGTATTGATTCAGATCAAAATAATGTCATTTTTTCTAAACCTCTTGAGAGAGGATTAGAAGCTTCATTCCCTGCTGAATTCACCATAGAGGTCGAGAGAACTAATAAATCTTTGATCGATATTTTTAGTATCGATGAGAAATTTATTATTTTAAATGAGGAAAGGACTTTTTACTTTATAGGATCTGGACCTAACAACTTAGGAGAAGGTGGAGCTTTTTCTAATCCAGAGCCTATTCTTTGTCCTGTGGGTGGTAGAGACACTGGCTCATCCGTAGAGATTCCTCAAGGGGTTATGTTCTCAAGTCCTAAAGGAATTTATCTTTTAGGAAGATCTCTTGAATCGGCGTTTATAGGTGCCGATGTAGAAAACAAGAAGGCTCAAAAAGTTTTAAGTGCGATTAAAACTCCAGACTTGGCTCAAGTAAGATTTCTCTTAGATGACGGCACCATTTTAATTTACGACTATGATTTTCAGCAGTGGAGTTATAGAACTTTCACCGAGATAACGGCCATTTCTGATATGTTAATTTATGAAGACTCAATCGCATTGATATGTAATTCATCTTCCGGCGTTTATTTACAATCCTCTGGTTTTCAAAATATAGATGCTAGTTTAGCACCAACGAACTTCACCACTTCCCTAGAAACAGGCTGGATTAATGTTGGTGGAATTCAGGGCTATCAGAGAGTCAAAAGAGCGATCATTTTAGGGCAATATAAATCAGCCCATACGCTTAACGTCTCGGTGGGCTATGACTATAGCACCTCGTATGCAGAGACTTATACGTTTACACCGGCTTCAGGAGATCCACTTCAATTTGAATTTCAGATAGGGAATCAAAAGTGCTCGGCAATTCGATTTAAGATTGTTGATTCTGCGGTATCGGGGGACCTTTTAGAAGGTAACACGTTAACTAATCTAACTTTAATTGTTGGAGTTAAAAAAGGCATTAGTAAGTTGCCTTACACAAAGAGAGCTTAAGGGGGAGTTTATGACAGAAGAAGAACGCCGAAAGATTATGATGACGAGTAGCACCCAACAGCAAGTGCAACAACCTGCTCAGAATCAACCTCCTGGCTACTTAGCGTTATTGCCAAAAGCATCTCCTTATTTTCAGGCTCCCGAAGGGTCGAGGGCTGAGTATGTTGGCCAGCGCGTAAGAGAAGAACCCTATGAAGCTACGAAACGAATGTTCGAGGCTCAGCAAGTTTTACAAGACACAGGCTACAAAGTTAATGAAGCGGCTTTTAATATCCCTAAATACGACGCTACTCGATCAGGCTTAGCAGCTGGTGCCACTGGTGCAGGAAGCTCAGTAGATCAATATTATGGTGGGGCTCAAAAAGGTTTAATTTCTCAATTACAAAATAGAGCAGCTGGATTAGCTCCCTCGGCAGCGGAGCTTCAAATGCAAAGAGGAATGCAACAAGGCATGGCTCAAAACTTTGCCTTAGCTAATTCTGGTAGAGGAAATTCTACAGCTCTTGCACGACAAGCTTTAAGACAAAATGCAGCGATGCAAGGGGATGTGATGGGTCAAGCTGGAGTTCTTAGAGCACAAGAGCAAGCCGCTGCCGAGCAAGCCTTAGGTGGTCAAATAGGACAAGGTAGAGGCCAAGCTGTAGATGAGCAGCAAATGGTAAACCAATTGATTCAATATTACACGAGTGCAGGAATGAACTTGGATCAAGCTCAAATGGCAGCTCAAGTTGAGCTAGAGAAAATGAAACAAGGTGGATCATTACAACGGCAATCGATAGGAGCGGGTTTAGCACCAGCATCACATAGCACGCCTGGACTAATGCAAACGGTAGTTGGGCCAGTACTGGGAGCAGCGGCAGGTGTAGGCGCAGCATTCGCAGGAAAGGCTTAATTTATGGCTGAACAACTTTATTCCTCGGTTCCAGATCCAGATGAAGAATACTTAAAGAAGGTTCTCTCTGGAACGGCTCAAACTAATCCGGTTCCACCACCTGCTTTCGTGCCAGATTATATGACGGCAGAATCGACGGCGAAGAGCATGATGGCTAATCCTCAAATTGGTTTTGAAGAAAAGCTTCCATCGATGGATTATCTGCAAACTATTAAGCAAAAACAGACTGAGATAGGTGAGCTTAAAAAGCAAAAAGAAACGAAGGATTTAGACAATCTAGCTAATAACTACAATCTTTATAAATCGAAGGCAGAAGAAATGGGTTTACCTGTTCCTCCACAGCCGAAAAGATTAAAAGAATATCTATCTACAAAAGAGAAAGAAAACGTTGCTGCCTCACAAGCTGTAGTCGAAGAAAGAAATGCAGCTGATAGAAATGTTGGAAGTGCTGATCCTACTAAAAAGGTAGCTATAGAAGGCCAAGTTTTAAATGAGCCTTATTTGAACGCTCTTTCTCCAGGATATAATCAGCAAAAATCTTCCTTACAACAGCAAGCCAATATCGCCACACAAAAAGCGAATGAAACGGCTAGTTACTATGAACAACTAGATAAAAACCTAGCCGATGTAGAAGCTAAAAGATTAGAGCGAGAAAACGAAGCTAAAACCACTCTCGATAATCAAATGAAAATTATAGATGTGGCGAAAGATGATTTAAGAAAATCCGACATGGACCCTAACCGGGTTTGGAAAAGAATGAGTGCTGGTAACGAAATCCTGATGGGCATTTCCTTAGCCCTAGGAGCCGCTGGCCAAGCAATGTCTAGAACTGGCAATAACCAGGCTCTTGATGTTCTCAATCGCATTATCGATAGAGATATTGATGCTCAAAAAGAAGAGATTTCTAAGAAAAAAGGTTTAGTAGATGCCGAGTCAAATGTTTATCAAATAATGAGACAGAAGTTTGGAGACGATAGGTTGGCAGACTCCGCCACTCGTCAGTATTACATAGAAGCTCAGAAGCTAAAGCTAGACCAAGTCGCTGCGAAATATGGTGGAAAAGAAGCGACTGCTAAAATAGGCCAACTTCAAGGTGCTTTATCAGTAGAGCAACAAAAAGAAGCTATGCAATTCGCAAAGCTTTCGGCTGAGATTTCAGACACGAAGGCAAAGTCAGCTAATTTAAATGCGGATAAGTATGTGCCAGGGTTAAAGCAATACGCTTTGACCGCAGACGATGCGAAGGAATTAAAGAAAGCTGATTCGGATAGAAATTCTGTTAAGCAAGGCATCAATCGCTTGAAAGAGATTAGAACGAAGTACGGATCTGAATTATCTAATCGAGCGGTGGTCGCAGAAGCCAAAACTATAGCTACCGATATGCTTTTAAAATATAAGAATATCGCTCAACTCGGAGTTCTTTCTAAATCGGATCAAGATTTATTGGATAAATTAATGCCGGCAGATCCTACTCAGTTTGAATGGACGGGATCAACCATGGCTCAGTTAGGAGCATTTGAAAAACTAGTAGATAGCGGATTCCAAAATCTATCGCTTAGTAAGGGATTAAACCCAGGCGCGGCTTCTAGTGAAGAAGTAAAAGTCATCGGTGGCAAGACTTACAAAAAAGTAGGCGATAACCAGTGGCAAGAACAGGTTGCAGAATAACGTGGCGAAATTCCTCACAGACTTAGAGATCTCGGAGTTAGAGAAAGCCTCTTTGCCTTCCGAGGAGCCCACTCAAGAAGGATTTCTTTCTGATCAGGACATTGCACGCCTAGAAAAAGAAGAAATTGAATACGATAGACCTTTTGCAGCTGGCTTAGCAGGTGCCGCTCGAGGCGCATCTTTCGGATTGTCTGACGTTGCATTAACTCAAACAGGGTTAGTGGAACCTGAAACACTCCGAAAATTAGAAGAATATAATCCAATCGCCTCAACTGGCTCAGAAGTTGCTGCGGTGGTAGCCCCATTACTTTTAAGTGGAGGCACTGGACTTCTCGCTAAGGGAGTTCAAACCGCTGGTAAAGGTGTCATAGGAGCAAGCAAAGCTGGCTTAGCCGTTGAAAAAGCGGTGGCAAAGCAATTTGTATCAGACGCTTCTAAGTCGACAGCTAAGAAGGTTTTAGAGAGCGGGCTCGCAACAGGTGCAGGGTCTGCAGTTGAGGGTGCGATTTATGGTGGAGGTCAGTTAATTTCTGAATTAGCGATTGGAGAAGATACTGACTTAACGGCTGAGAAGGTTTTATCCACCATCGGTCTTTCTACTGTTTTAAGCGGTGGTTTAGGTGGAGCATTAGGCGCGATTAGGCCAGCAGCACCATCTCTTTTAAGAAAAGCTCAAAGTGCTACCAATAGGGCATTTACAGGTCTTAATGATTTGACAGGAGGTGCTTTAGATTCTGCGGCCCAAGGGGTGGCCAAGGTAGCATCAAAGTTTTCTGGTCAAGATGAAGAAGTTCTAAAAGACCTGCTCAAAAAACCTTTTCAAAAAGAAGGTGCAGCGGGCAGACGTCTGGCGACTTTGCCACAAAAAGAGGCTGAAGAAAGAGTTTTAGAACTCACGAATATTTTAGATGAACAGTACACCCACATGGAGGACGTCGCCTCTATTGTAAATCAAACGATTAGGCCTTTAGAAAGAAAAACTCTTTTTGAGCCTATCCCTGCTAAGGAGCTAGAATTAATCTTTAATCCTGGACCTAAAGCAAAAGCAGAAATTGAGGCCGCCAGGAAAGTTTTTGTTAAGGAAGAAGAAAGAAAGCTTTCCTCTTTTTTAAAAGATCCAGAAATCAAAAAAGAATTTCTATTACTGCAACAACACAAAGCCAATAGAAATGCGGCGCAGTCTTCCAAAGCGATCAAAACAGGGGTTAAGGCTGAAGTTCTTTCAGACTATGCCTTAGTCATAGAACAATTAGAAACGTCGATATCAGCTAAAGTTCCAGAATTTAAAGTTATTTCAGAAAGATTAGGAACTTTAGAAGCTCTCGAAAGAAAGCTATCTTTCTATGGTGTAACGTCTAAGGGTGTCTCAGAAAAGAAGATTCAAAATCTTTTATTAAATATAGATGACCCAGCGGTATCAAAAACAGCAAAAAACTTTCAGGCCTATAATGAGCTTCTAGGCATTGATACGGGCAAGCTTGGGCAAAAAGTTAAAGATCTTATTGATTCAGGCATAGAAGATCCTGTTGAGCAAATGACCCGAATTCAAAACTCAGCGATTAATTTAAGAAACAAAACTAAGGCAGCGATTAATGAGATGCGGCGAGAGCCTGATTTATTCGCTCCTTCCGTAGCTAGAAAATTAGAAATAGCTCTTTCTGGCATGGATACTCGATTAGACGATTCAGTAACACCATTTCAAATGTTTAATGCTATTGATGACACCAAAAAAGCGATTGATGACTTCGCGAAGTTTGGAAGAAATGTTACTTCTGAAGAAGAAGGGGCAATAAATCGTCTTCGAGAAGTAAGGCGAGCTTTTAAAGACCATTTAGAAAATCCTGTTGTTTATGGGCCTGCTGCGGTAGCTCAGCAATCGGTGAATGCCAAGCTCTCAAGTTTCTACCAAGCTAAGGAAGCTTTTAAAAAAGAATTCATGGTTAAATCCGTTAGCAAAAGCGGGGCCATAGAATATAAAATCGCTCCGATCAAAGTTAATTCATACTCAAGAAATGTAGATAGCGCGAATAATTCAATTAAAGACGACGTGCTTTTAAAATATTTAGACTCTTCTAAGGGTTTATTGGGCGAAGTGGATGAGATCTCGACTATGACTCCCGAGATCTCTGAATTAGTAAAAAACAATCCTATTTTATCTAGGGGTGGCGCTCCTAATGAAGCTTTTACTAAGCACATTCAAAATTTGATTGAACAGGCTTCGAAGAGGTCGGATTTAAAGACTTTGAAGAGCGGAGAAGGTTTAGGTTTATCTCCTGCCGATATATTAACGGGAGCTGTTTCTTACGCGGTAGGTGGTCCTTTAGGAATTGGAATTGTTTACGGCTTAAAGCTTCTGAATAATCCTGGAAATTTAGTTGAGGGATTAGCAGCTCTAGAGCGAATGACGATGAGCGTGAATAAAAGAATTTCTTCTTCTTTAAATGGATTTGTTAAAAACGTTGCTGGTGCTACAGAAAAAGTTAAAGCCAAGGTGGAATTAAGCGCAGTGACTGGCTCTCAAATCTCCGATAAATCTGATTTATCAAAACTGATTACGCCTGTTTCTGTAACTATTTTAGGGAATACCAGTTTTAACGGCAAGAGGTCTAAATCAGAAAGCTCTAGACAAGAAGCTTATAAAGATCGAATGGAAGAACTCGCTCGTCTTTCTTCTAATCCATATTTAGTCGCAGAAATACTTTCAAAAAATCTTTATGCGATTTCTACGGTAGCTCCGAAAGTAAATGAATCGATGGTTATGCAAGCCATGACTGGTCTTCAATATATTTACGAAGCCGCGCCAAAAAATCCTGGCTTAGGAATGTTTGGTAAGCGCCCATGGAATCCTTCTGATTTTCAATTGGCTAAATGGGAAAGAACGGTGGTTGCTGTCTTAGACCCTCTTTCTGTTTTAGATGATTTAAAAAAAGGTACGTTAACGCATGAGGCGGTCAATGCGATAGAAGCGGTTTATCCCAAGCTTTATGCAGAGATTCAAGGGCTAGTAATGGAGAAAGCCTCGGCTTTAAATGAGGAGCTTCCTTATGCGAAGCGCATTCAATTAAGCATTTTATTTAAAGTTCCGCTTGATGATGTGATGAAGCCAAACTTTATAAATATGTTACAAAACAATTTCATGGTTTCTGAGCCTCAAGATGGTCAGAATGCTAGTGGGATCGAGAATTTAGAATTATCTGGGTCTAGGGAGACTCAGATAGAACGAATACAAAATAAGTGAGGCCCTGCGCGTTTAAGCGCTAGCTCGCTAGAGGGGAATCAAAATGTCTACAGGTAAAAAAGTATTAGAGCCTTATCTATTAGTGTCCGCTGGGGATATGTCAGCAGACATCATAAGCGCATCATTCAATGTAAAAAATATAAATGATATTGGCATGCAGTTAGTTTTCACTGGATCACCAACAGGCTCTTTTTTTGTGCAAGCTTCAGTGGATGGCAACACATGGGGAAGTATCACCACTAGTCCAGCGAGCATCTCGGCGGCAGGAGCTGGCGGCAATCATGAGATTGATTTAGAAGGTTATTCCTTTCCTTACATCAGACTTTTTTATGATTTTACTTCAGGATCAGGCTCTTTAAATGTTTATATCTCCGGGAAAGGGAATTAATCATGGCGTATTTTACCTATGTAAATTCAGAATCAGGTGGATCATCGGGGTCGGGTGATGTTGTAGGGCCTGGCTCAGCGACAGATAATGCGGTAGCAAGATTTGACGGAGCTGGTGGAAAGTTAATTCAAACCTCCCTAGCTCTTTTAACAGATGCGGGCGCTCTTTCTGGAATCACAACGTTTGTAGCTTCTGGTAGCGTGACTGGTGCGTCATTTATTCCAACTAGCTCGTTAATTCCAGCGTTGGGCATATATACAAGTAGCGCCAATCGAGTAACAATTGCAGCTAACTCTATAAAAGCGTTGGACGTTGGCGAATCATCAGGTAATGCGTTTATTGTTTTAGGCACTTCATCAGCAGGCTCATCTTCTGTCTCCTGCTCCGTAAACGACGGCTCTGTAGTTTACAGCGGTAGCGGTAGCTCCAGTGGCGGTGGAAACCTACAAGTTTTCGGCCCTAGTCATGCGACGCTACCAGATCGAATAAACCTAAGACAAAATTCAACAACTGTTTTGTCAGTAGCGGAAACAACTGGGGCTATTACAATTGGAGCTGCTGCTTTCACCCAGACGCATACAATTGTTGGACGTCTTTCAATTGCTGTCAATGCTAACCAAACTTCTAGCCTAACCTTAGGAAATTCCAGCGCTGGCGCTAGTTCGTTTACAAACCTTGTACTAAACAACTCTGGGTCGATCGGTAGTGAAGTGTCTGTAAATTCACTTCTATCTGGGGCGGCAGCGAGTGTTGTCATAGCCTCAGCTGGGGGGGTGGCCTTTACGCGGTTTGGAAACACAACTACTTCAAAATTTTGGTCAGTAGGACAAGAAGCCAGTGCGAGCGATCAATTCGTAATCGCAAGAGGAACCGGGCTAGCGAGCAATCAATTTTTAAGGATTTCTGATACTGGACAGGTAACAGTAGGGAACTCCTCTAGTCTTTCGACGACAGGGCTAATCGTTCATGGAGAGCAAAAAACCTTTTTGGGTACTGCCGCCACTTCTGCAATACACGGCATAAAAGCTCAAAGAATGCAAAGTACTTCAGGCTCTTCATTAACTTTGGATGTCTGTACAGTAGACGTTTCTGCAGATACGACATCGAATGCGGTTGGGATTTTCATTAGAGTAGTTTGCGCTAATATCACGGCTAGCGGAGCTGAGGAAACTAATGTGGCCGCACACGTTTATTTTAGCGGTGGAGTTGGTGTTTTTGTTGCGGGCACTTCGGTTTTGGCAGCTGGGGTTGGGTCGGGCCTTACTGATCCAACTATCGCTTGGTCAGGAGCTGGCGATAGTAGAATTCTTCAGCTCACTCTTAATAATACTAATACAGTGCATATGATCGAAGTTTCAGCGGTATCTAGAGTGGCTGGCAAAGTAACCCTTGATTCGAGTTTTTAATTAATGATGTTTGAAGGTTTGATTTAATGGCAAGAGAGCTAAATAAAATTTTAGCCAATGAACTTCCTATTTCTTCTAATTACACATCAGAAGCTATAGAGCTTTTGTTTTTAGAGGCGGGTAGTTTTTCAGCTAAATTTTCTAACTCAGCTGGACTTGCTGGGTGTTCAGCTTATCTCGAAGGCTCAGATATTGTTATCGACACTGGGGGAAGTAGAATCGCCAGCGTCGATAATGATGACTGGACTAAAATTAATGGCAGCGATCTTTCAATTTCTACAGATACTAAGTATCGGTGGAATATCATGAAAATATCATGTCGATGGATGCGGTTTAAGTTAGTTTTAAGTGGCGGGTCTTTAGATTTAACTCTTACGGTTAACGGAAAGTCAGGTTAATCATGGCTGAATCAATTGATTTACCATTACTTAATATTAATTCCACAACTCTTGGAGCTCTTGGTAGAAATTATCAAGAAAAGATTTTGGGTCAGGATCATGCGACCACAACCACTCCTCGATTAATTTACACAGTACCCGCTGGAAAAAGAGCCGTCATATACACAGTGAATGTTGCAAACTCTGATGTTTCATCTAGAGAGTGGTCTCTTTATATTGATGCGTCTGGTGGCACGACATATGACAAAACAACTCGTGTCATAGCGAAGGCTAATATTATAGCTGAAGAAACCCAGATTATTACGAATGCCAATTATACTATCGGACCAGGAATAAACGTGGCTTGGGATGCTTCTTTAGCGGATGAATTAACGATCACTCTTTTTGGCGTAGAGATTGAAGATATATGAGCGTTCAATATGTACCATCTAGGGCGATTTCAGCAGATGCAGCATTAGCTCTAGAAGAGCCCTTGGAAGTCGATAATGCCGTCACTATCCGAGATCCTGTTTACATTAGTAGCCCTGGCCTCGTGTCTCCTGGCAGGGCAGATGACGTGAATAAGTCTAAAATAATAGGATTTGCTTTAACCACTCAGGCCTCTGGTGAAACGGTGACGGTTCGTAAGGGTGGAAGTTTAGATGGATTTTCTGGTCTTACAGAAAACGTTAGAATTTTTGTAGATCCTAGCGGTGGAATTACTCAAGTGGCGCCAGTCGGGATAAACGAAAGCATAGTTCAATTGGGAATAGCGCGTAGTGCCACTAGAATTGATATTGACATTCAACAGTTAGTGAGAAGAGGGACGTAATCGATGAGTAAAAAAATTAAAGAAATTAAAGAAGATGAAGAAACGATATATCCTTCAGGTTATTTAGGGACAATTCCTCAAGAGATTTATTGGGAGTGGCGCACAAGCTGCTCAGAGCTGAATGTCGCCAAAGAAAAGGTTTTTGTGAAAAAGCTTGAACACCAAATAATGCTAAGCAATATAGAAATCAGCAAATTGCGCAGCGAGCTATTTTCACAAAAGATAAAGGATTTTATCGTTTCTGTTGATATACATTCTCAAGAATTAGAAAATTCTAGGAAAAAAATTGAGGCGTCTATTGGTGCGCCTATAAAAGACTGTATAATTAATGAAGTGTTTCAAGTTATCAGGGACGATCCGGCCCCACCTTCTATGGGTGAGGCTATCACTAAATAGTTAATCAAGGGGAAAATTATATATGGCGCAAGTTAAACTTTTAAAAATTGATACCGATGGAGTTAGCGTAGAGTTCGGATCGGCTGATGACATCACTCTAAATTCATTTACTGCTGGTGCGGGTCCTGAAATGAGCCCAACTGGTATTGTTATGAATGGACAAGATCTCACCGATCTTTCTGATTTAGAATTTACCGACCCTTCTGTTGGAACGATTAACCAAACTGTTGGAGCTTTAATTGCTGACAACATCATGGGGAAAGAAAGAAACAACGTCATTTCGACATCGGGGGCAATTTTGTTTCCTGCCATTTCCGATTCTGCTGGTGAAGTGGATTCTTTCAAGGTTCCTAGCATGGCGGCGATTCCTACAGCGACACCCGCTTTTAGTTCTGTCCAAGGTTATTTAACCGCTTTCGGCGGGTCTCTTTATATGTGGAATGGTTCTGCCTGGAATGACTTAGGGATTTCAGATTCTGCGAATTCTATTCAAAATCTATACACAGCTGACGAAGCTTTGGCCGCCAATGATCTTTTATATATCAGCGCAGCCGACAACGTTTCTCTTTCGAACGTATCGTCTGGTGGGGCGTCATCGAGAGTAATTGGTTTGGCAGTCGCCGCAGCAATCGACACAGCACCAGTTTACGTACAATCCGAAGGCGTGAAGGCTGGATTCACTGGCTTAACAGCTGGGGCAAGATATTTTGCTAATCCTTCCGTAGCAGGTGGAATCACTTCTACTAAACCAGTTGGGTCGGGAAATACGATCGTTCAAATTGGTTATGCAAAAAGCGCAACTCAAGTTCATTTGCATATCGAACAATTAGGGCGATTGGCTTAATTAAAATAGGGACTAAGAGGGACTAAGGAGGAGCTCTAGGGCTCCTCCGCTTTTTTATGGCAAGCAAAGTAAAGCCTTTAAAAATAAATGATGATGACGAAGACGTCCCAATTCCAAGAGAATTCAGTCAGACCGATTATGCTGATCTCAAGGGTGTTTCTTTTGAAGGGTCGGACAATAGTTTATTGGATTTAAGCGCAGGTGATTATCTTCAATTCAAAGATGCTCGCTTTACCTCGTCCATTCCTTTTAAAAACATCGTTCAGATGAATTCTTCTGTTTATAACTCCGAAACTTCTGCTACCACTTTTACAACAGCCGGTAAATTTATTTATCTGGGAACCTCTGCCTTTGGTGTGGCTTTTACTAAGCTTAGGATTATCTCCTTAATGAGCAATTCTTCTACAGAGGGCGAGGTTCGCCTTTATGATGTGACTAATAATTTACAAATTGGGATTATTACGGTTACTTCCACAACCAGCTCTATATTAACTGCACCCTCTATTTCAAATGTCCCTTCCTCGGAGGCTATTTTTGAGATTCAATTTAAAAGAACAGTAGGTAGCGGAACTAAAAAAATATTATTACATGCAATTCAGTTAGGCTGGGATTAATGGCGGATTTGTTTAAATATCGTGTTTACTGTGAAACGGATTCGGTTTATGAAACAATTTGGGCAGAGACTGAGCCCACGACTTGCCCAGTTAATACTTCACATTCAATCACCTCTAGCGCGACCAGTATAATCGATACCATTCTTAGCGTTCCTTTATCCGATAGTGACGGCGCGCCTATGTCTCGATTAAAGATGTTTAAAACTAGCGTCTCGGTAAGATTTCATTTTATAGATTTAATTTTATCCAAGATAGGTGGGCTTTATCATAAGAAGTTAAATGGCGATGATATGGAATGGTGCACTTACAAAATCTATGATGCCAGTGATGTGGAGATCACAAGCGCGCTTGATGAATTAAATGCCGTAAAAACGGTGGTTGATTGGGAGCCTCCCAGCATAAATTATGAAATTATAGGCGGGGCTTTTTATCAAAACTCAGTGCCATCAGACGATATTTATGTTTGGACCATTGGTGTTCCGGATGTTTCAGAAGCTTATGGTGGTTCAATAGCTTTTGCCACCTCTGCCAATTTAAAGAATATGGGGTCAGGGTTAGCTTTTGTTATCGATGGGAGAGTACCTAAACAGATGACCTATAGCGCCAGCACTCATAGTTCGAAATTGAGATTTGTTTTTAAACATTCAGCGGGGGATCAGCACAAGGCCAGCCTTCGCATCGATACAGCCTATTAATGAAACTGGTTTTTGTAAGAAATAATCTGGAATTAGGCTCTTGGCTGATAAGGTGGGGGTCCCATGAAAAGTTTGGAAAAGCCGATGAGATTTCTCATTGTGGAATACTTTTCAAAAATGGTTTATTTTTTCATTCCACTCTTTCGAGTGGTGTTCACTTTTCACTTTATGAAACTTATATAAGAACACCAGGGTTAGATATCGTTGGGACATTAGAGCCAAGAATGGAGCTCTCCGAAAATGAGGAGCAGGGCTTCGCCACTAAACTCACAGAAACTTACAATAACAAAAACTATGACATCGGAGCTTTTTTTTATTTAGCATGGGCTTTCTTTAAGAAAAAGATTCTCGGAAAGCCTTTACCAAAGTTTAACGAGTTAGATGAGAAGGAATCGCTCCTTTGTTTCGAGCTTATAGAAGGCATAAAAACTGGATTTAGAGAAGTTCTTGGCATTGATTTCTTATCTGAATTTGATGAATCTGAGCTTATGTGGCCACAAAAACTTTTTGAGATTCTTTTAAAAGAGCCTAATTTAAAGGGTGGCTATCATGATTAGCGAATTGGTTAACGGAGTGGGTTATTCTATCCTTTTGGGCTTATTAGGCTGGGTCTCTCATTCTATTTACAGGTTTAATAGAGAGCTCCTTCAACAGGAAAAAAGAATCATTGAAGAAGTGGGAAAGATGGTGGCTCGTGAAAAAACTGAATCTGTACTCGCGCATAGAAGAATTGGGATCTTGGATCAAACAGTGGGGGATCTCACTGAGGAAAAGTTTGATTCGCGCATCGTTGCGGCGGGCTCACAGCCGCCGCCGAAGATTTCAAGAGCGCTTAAAAAGCTCCTTAGTTCTGACTAGAAAGGTGAGGGAGAAGAACGATGATTAGTATCTTTGAAATAGTAAGAATTGATCTCTGGGATGGATTAGATCCAGACCACAAATTAAACCTTCAGCACCTTCACTACGCCGTTAATTCCATTCGATCCCATTTTAAATTTCCTCTCATTATCAACAATTGGACCAGTAGAAGGAATAGTGGCTATAGGACTCTAGAGGACCATTTTGCTACCTATAAAGTGATTAACGATAAGAGGCTAAAGGAGGGTAAACCTATGCTTACGCCTCCCATGAAGTCGATGCATCTTTCTGGTAGCGCCGCAGACCTTTACGATCCACGATTTATGTTTAAGAGATGGGCTCTCGATAATCTTCATCATTTTGAGAGACTTGATTTATATATGGAAGATTTTGACGCAACGGGTGGTTTGAATGGTGGATGGGCGCATTTACAAACGATGCCCACAGTAAGTGGAAAACGTTTCTTTAACCCCTAAGTTATCTTGTAAAAATTCTTAAGATACCAAACAATAAAAATAGGGGGAGATTATGGAATTTTTAAAAGGTCTAGTGTCGGGTGAGTCTGGAGCGGTGGCTCAGATTCTCGTTATTATTGGGATTGTAAACGGTAGCATGGCAGGCTTAAGCCTCATTATTGCTTCCTTTAAAGATAAGACGGAGACAAAAATTGACAACCAAGTTTACAGCGTACTTACATCTATTCTTCATTATGCTTCCGTGGTTGTTGATTTCTTGTCAGCCAATACGAAGCATGTTTCCAAAGAGGGACAAGCCAAAGCTTCGGAAGGACAGCCTAAGTAAAAATGATCTCCCAACTTCTACAAGCATTCCTCGCGATTCCTCGTCTGATTAATCAGATAGAATCGCTCATAAAAATGATGAAGAAGGCGGAAGAGAATCATTGGTTTGATAAGTCTATGGAGATTGAACGAAAAATGAATGGAGCTATGAGTGCCAAAGATAAAGTGGAATCTGCCAAAGCCATTCAAGATCTTATTGCTAAGTCTTAGCCTCTCTGGGTGCGAGGATGCGCCGGTGGTAGAAGTCTGCGTGCTTCACTCTGTACCAGGCGAGGAATTTAAAGCGGAGTGCGTTCAAAAAGACGGCCATTCTATCGAAAGAAGCTCCTACGAAATTGATAAATATATAGCCATACCTTATCAAGATGCCCTTGATTATTTTCGTTACTGTAAAAGAAAAGGCGGTGGCAAATGAGCGATGATATTGATGATAAATGGGAAGAAGTAAAAGATTTCTACGAGAGAAACTATCGAGGGCCTGATAAAAAACCGATTCGATTTAAGAAGAGATTATCGGATGCGAAGATTCTTTTTTTACATCAACAGATGGTAAAGCTTAGTTTTTCTGTTGCTCAGTATCTAAACTCGGCGTCTTATTATATTCAGGAGCTTGCGAAGGAAGCTGATCTTCCGGTGCCGATTCCAAGACATTTGAGATAACGGTAGGCATTTCCTGAAAGGCTGTTTTTTCTAGCTTGTCGATTTGAGACCAAGCGTCATCGAGAACTTGTCGGCCTTCTCGCTCGTAAAGGCTAGGGGTTTGAGTGGTTAAAATATCTTTGGCTCGTCTACAGGCTGATACGAAGCCATCTATCCAATTTTTCGATTCCTTTGATACTTCCATTTTGTTTCCCTTTTTGATTTCGCTCTCTAGTTTGTAAACGTTAGCCTTCAAAGAGGTTAGTTCTAGCATAACCTCCGTATCAAGTTTTTCTCGCTGCACCAGGTAAAAGTATAGGGCGATACAAGCGAGGATCATGACGATAAAAGTTATCAAATCCCGCTTTGAATTCTGTAATAAATTCATCGTGCCTCAAGGATACTAGGTTAAGGTTCAATGGATCTATGGTTTTTTTTTAGCAACCAAAGCATCGCCTTTTAAAGTTTTAATTATAAGATCAAACTCATCGGCTGGTACAGATTCCCAGCGGCTTTGCCCTAGGCGGGTTAGTAAGTCGGCCACTTCGTTAGGCTTCCAGCCCAACTGGTTTGATAATCGAAAAATCTCTTTTTGTTGAATGCCGGAAAGCTTTAAAACGTGTGCTTGTTTGGCGAAAGTTTTAGGAGGAAGCTCCGGACGTAGAATGGCACGCTCACTTTGATTTTTGGCGATTTGCCCGTCATCGTCTGATTCGTCTTCTTTGATCACCACTCCGACGATTGCCGCTAGTGCGTAGCGTCTTGCGTAGGTAAGAGCCGAGCCCAAGGCTTGCATGGTCGGCTGACCCATTAAAAGCGGGCAAGAGCTCTCAATGCTTTGACCTGAGATGTGGATGAGTTTTGTGTTAAGAAAAGGCTTTCCATCAAGCGAGCAGATAGTTTGAGTCACGCATAGATTATTTTTAGTTAAAGAGTCTCTGCAAGCTTCCCAAATGCTTTGAAGGGTCGCGTAGTCGCTTCTGAAGTGAGGATTAGTTTTATCCTTCTCAGCAGCCGAGATTTCTTTTTGAGCGCTTACTAGAGCCTTCGCTATCTCATTTAACAAAGTTACTGAATCAATAAACATTTTAAAAAGCTCCTAAAAAATTGCTTAGACGCTCGATGTGATAGTCGTCTTCTTTGGCTAAAGCCTTTAACAAGTTTTTTAATAGCGCCCGCTCCATTCTGGCTTGGTAGTTTCCAAGTTGTTGTAGCGCATTCATTCGGATATTTATTTCATTCAAATTACTAAGTTTTTGACTATGTAATTTGACGTGCTCTGCCAAGCTCAAAACGGAGCGAATCGCTAACTGTCGATAATCCACGAAAGTTTCTTAATATTTCGTTATTAAAACGTCAATTGATTCTTCATGCCTATCTTCTATAACTCTTTTTTCGATAGAGCATCTAAAAAACACGGAGTCATCGATGGATAAAAGCTGGCATAAAGAATCTTCGCACGCCTTGATGCGGTTAGAGGCATCTAATCGCCTGACACGGTCATCTTTTGTATAAAACCTAAGCCTTGGTCCACGCCATATCAGATCGAGCGTTAAGGGCCCCTTTCCTTTCAGATAAAGGGCGGCCTCGTTTACTTCCCTCAGGTTTTGAAGATACCAAGTGTGTACGAGCTGTTTATAGATTTTTAGTTGCTTAGAAGGCACTCGTCGTTTTCCGACGCTCACATACAAATTATTAGTGGTTGGAGCTACAGGAAAAAGCCTCAAAGTAATAAAAAACGGATTTCCCACCCAGAAAGTTTAAATTGATCCGAATTTATAGAAAATGAAAACCTTCTGTTGGCTACTGTGCAAATGTTTGCACACCTCTAAATAGCCTTAATCGGGTTTTAAGCCATTTCTGGGCACCCGAGGAAATTAGCTTGCGAAAGCCAATGCTCCTAGGGTTACATTCTTTTGTGTAAAAAAACAGTAGGCCTGAGATTGCCAGATCGGCACCAGAATTACTAATTTTTTTTTCACTAAGTTTAGCAGAGCTCGAGTTGGGGTATCCGGTAGGGCCGACACAAGGGAGCGATGAAGCTAAGCTTTAAACCTTTTAAACCTTGTGCAGCACCGGCAAACATACGGATACCGACCCGAGAGGGTGAGATATTCGGAGCAGATTGATTGGCATCCCACATCCTGAGCAGTAGAAGATGATTGGACTGGGACGGGAGTACTCCCGATAATACTTTTGTTTTCCAAGGGTTGGCAAAAGGAAACATTCCGGTTCAAGCGGACGATCACTGTTAGATGGTTCTAGTTATTACCAGAGTGGGTCTTTCCCCACACGGTCTTGAGACGGAGGAAGTAGTTTAAAGTAAATCATATTTTGCTAGAACCCTTCTGTCCCCAAACAGCCGTTCCCGCCCTCCAGGGTGAAAAGCTACCAGCTTGAAAGAGACTCAAAGTTCCCTTCCTAAAGAAAAGAAAAGCTAAAAAAAAGCCACCTCGAAGCTCGTGTGCTGCGAAATAGTGATGCGAGTTGAAAGATCTAAAAAAAAGAATAAAAAAAAAGAAAAGAACTAGGGGCGCTTGGAAATATCGAGGACTTTAGTAATAGGAGTTGAAAGTGAAAGCTCTATTTAAAGCTCTCTAAAAAAAAGTAAAAAAAAGCTCTTTGAAGCTCGTGTGCTGTGAAATTTTGACAACTTTAGTAAAGATCTTCAAAGGTAAAACACTCATTTAATTTACCAATAAAAAATAGAAAAAGGCGAAAGAATTTATTTCAATCTCCAAGGGTGTTGACTCGGGCTTTAAGGGGTTTGATTAACAATTTTTTAGGGATTTAAAAGCAGTGAAAGTTAAAGCTCTGTTTAAAAGTTCTCTAAAAAAAGGTAAAAAAAGCCACCTCGGAGCTCGTGCGCTGTGAAGTAGTGATGATTTTATTGAAGATCTTGAAAACTGAAACACTTTTAATTTATTAGTAAAAAAAAGAAGAAGGCGAAAGAATTTATTCTACTTTCCAAGGGTGTTGACCCTGGCTTCAAGGGGTTTTGTTATAGTTTTTTAGGGGTTTAAAAGCAGCGGCATTTTCAATTAACCTTTGGCAGGTTTTCGTTCCTCTCAAATCCGGTACTTTCAATTTAATTGGATTGGCTTCAAAATAAACTTATGGGCTCTTTTCAAGTTGATCTAAATCGTAAGCTTTTAAATAAGGTCTTGGAATCTGAGCTCAAGATAAAAACTCACATTCTTTCGGATCTTAAAACCCTAACAGGATGGCTTTATCTAGCCTCTCAAGACAAAATCCAGATTTCTTTAGATGTCGAAAGGGGAAAGATAATTGCCATCCTTTTTGATAAAGAGGAAGAGCCTTGCCATCAAATCGTGCTCGGAGAATTTAACCCAGGTTTAATTTCTAATTTTAAATCAAAAAACATGGGAACTATGGCATGGATGCGAGAAGTTTAGAGCCCAAGGTTGACCTCGTTGGCCGGAAGTTTTTAGACGAGGATGAGACGACAAGGCTTCTTTTTAAGTATCGCCTAGAGCAAAAGAAAAACTCTTTCTTGCTCGGCGTCGTAACAGGCATTTTTCTTGGATTTATAATTCTGTTTATTAGTTTATACTTATTCCAGGGCTGGCAGTGGTAGCCATCCGGCGCTTCATAACGTCGTTATAAATATTATCACTCCCGTTATTGATGGCTTCTAAGACGGGACGGCCTAATCTTCTACCTTTAAAAACTAAACTTTTTTCTCCCAACCACACTCACACTTTAAAGACCAAAGAAATTTGCCTAAAAGAACTTCTCGCTTAAATTCAGCGGTATGATTCGCCTTGCCAGGATCTTTTGGAAATTGCTGACCTTCAACATAACGAAGGCTTTGAAGGTAATGCCAAACATAAGGAATGCTTAGCTGAAATGCCTTCGCTAAAATGATTAATCTATCAATCATTGTTAAAAAAATTGCCATTCTCGCTATTGGTGCCTTCTAAGGCGGGATAACCCCTAAATGGCCCCTCGGTCTTTTTGTTGTTTAAAACAAAGTTCAAGAAATTTGCAGAGGTCCTTTTCATCAAGGCGGCTTAGAGCCCATACAAAAAAAGAGGATTTTTTGTTTGCTGGAATTACATCCCAAAACTTTTGATAGAGGCTTTCAGGCATAGAGAAAGAAACGATTTTAGACTTTTTGAGTTTCATACTCATTCTCTCTACCAAATTTTAATAAATTAAAAAACGATCTTCCTTAGCTTCTCATAATTCGATTTCTTTTTCATTTTCCCTCCTTCGCTAAATTAAAAAACGTTCTACCCTTCGCATAAGCAAAGGTCTTCCATCCAGGTAAAAAATCAGGATTAGTCTTTTGCATTTCTAAATACGCCTTGTCTTTATCCTGTAATAAATCACTTTCCATCAAAGCCTCTTTCGAGATCCGAAAGAAAATATGCCTAAACTTCTTCGGATGCGCTTCCACAATAAAGCCCCCATCCTTATCCAGGTTTAGCCATACCCCAAACTCATAACGGTCCTTATAGCTATCTAAAGCCTCAATCGAGCCCATTACGCACCCTAAACTCATCCATCGCTTCTAAAGCTTCCAGAGCCTCCTCACGGCTTATTTCTCTACCTAGGCTAAGTTTCATGGCGCTCACCATCTCCACAATTTCTAGGGGCGAATAGAGCCCTTTAGGGGCATTCCTAACCTCAGTCATAACTCACCATAGATTTAAAGCTTAAAACCACTCTCTCGGAGACCTTTAAAAAGGGCCTAATCTTCTCTAAAACCGCTTCCGTTAGTCCTTCCTCTGCCTTAGACCATGAAAAATACTTATTGCCTTCTGGGTAGATCTTAAGAGTGGTTTTAAAATCCCCATAAGTAGCCCCATCCTCGACAAGCCGAGTCAGCTTTTCTTGAATCGACCGCTTATGCTCGTTCATCTTCTCAATCTCAATCCGAAGATTCTCAAAGTTCTTAATCAATTCCCCTATTTCGCTTTTAGTCATGATTTCGGTCCTTTCAATTCGTTAACGCAGATTTCTACCAATCTCAATTTCCTCAGAAAAATCTTCCTCAACCATTTCCACTCGACCGGCGAGCCAATTATCAGGATCTCCATCCCTCGCCTTCGCCGTTCCATAGGGCATATCGTGCATGTAAAATTCATAAAGCACTGTCGGTGTCTCACCATCTTTATAAACATAATTGTAAATTTCGATACACGTCTCGTCTGAGTAGGTTTTCGGTGACTTATTTTCCATATAATCTTAATAAGGGGTTATTAAGAAAGGGTCAAGGGGGGGCTAAAAAGGCTAATGAAATTAAGGGGTTAGTGGTAAGACCATTGTTCCACGTGAAACATTATAGATAGAGAGAGAAAAAAGGATTTAAAAAGCGAGTAGGTAAGTTTACATTTAGATTAAATTAATGTAATTTATAGGAGATCAAACTTTATGACTTTAAATCAAAAAAACAAAACTAATAAGGAGAATCGACATGACTTTAAATCAAAAAAAAGAAATTCAGGAAATGAAGACCGGCAGCGTAGGTAAGCATTCTATGCTTAACCGCCGCTGCATCCTCAGAACTTATTCGGCGGGGGTTCACATCGGCGACGTTGTGGAAATTAACGGATGCGAAGCCAGGCTCGTTAACGCCCTAAGGCTCTGGAAATGGGAAGGCGGAGGCTTAAGCCTAAGCGCAGTCGCGAATAACGGAATCAAAGGTGGAAGACTCAATCGGACTAACGAAGTTTACTTAACAAACGTTATCGAATTTATCCCGACAACACCCAAGGCCGAGGCTACTTTTTTGAATTTTATCGAAGATGAAGAGACGACGGATACGGCTGATGCAAAATAAAAACGTGCATGGTGCTGGTGATATCGTATTCAGATACGGATACGGATGCGGGAGCGGATACGGAACAGGATACGGATACGGAACAGGAGACGGAGACGGAGACGGATACGGATACGGATACGGAACAGGAGACGGAACAGGATACGGAACAGGATACGGAACAGGATACGGAGACGGAGACGGAGAAGGATACGGAACAGGAGACGGAACAGGAGACGGCTGATGCAAAATAAAAACGTGCATGGTGCTGGTGATAGCGTATTCAGATACGGAGACGGATACGGATACGGATACGGAACAGGATACGGATACGGAACAGGATACGGATACGGAACAGGAGACGGATACGGAACAGGAGACGGTTTCGGAAGCGGTTTCGGAGACGGATACGGAGACGGATACGGATACGGATACGGAACAGGATACGGAAACGGAACAGGAGACGGAACAGGATACGGAACAGGATACGGAGACGGAGACGGAGACGGATACGGAACAGGAGACGGAACAGGAGACGGCTGATGCGAGGTAAGTTTTTTATGGACAAGTTTCTTCAAATTAAATTAAATAAAACTATGAAGAAGAAGAAAAAGAATTCAGTGGGCAGGCCGCCCATGGGTCCCGACAAGAAAAGAGTGATGGTCGGATTTACTCTTCCGCCTCTCATGGCTAAGTGGCTTCGAGATAGAGCGGACAAAAGCCTTTTTATCGAAAAGCTCCTCCAAAAAGAGTTTTTGCGATTAGCCTTTCAAAGAGAAATTAATCCTCCTCCTCCCAGCGATGATGCAAAATAAAAACGTGCATGGTGATGGTTTAGGAGAAGGAAACGGCGAATGTTAAGGAGACACCTTGATTTTAAAAGTTAAGCCCACCTGTTGCAGTCAATGCCAAATCGAACTCGATATGCCTAAAAGCGTCTTCATTTTGTATGAGGTCAACACTCTGAAATATGACTCCTATTGTAAAAATTGTTCGGACAAAAAGTTGGCAGACAAAAGCACAAAATCGAAAGACTTAAAGGCCCATTGAGAGCTACGGTAACCAATGGAATTTGTAATCGCCACAGCCTATCTACTCGGAGCCATCCTTTTTTCTGTAAGCGTCTATTTTGGAATCATTAACCACCAAAAATACTCAGAATCTTTTGACCAGCTCGAACAAATCAAAGAACGATATGACATACTTCTTAATAAAAATTTCGATCGCTCTTCACCCTTTAAATCCGACCTGGAAGAACTAAAATTAAAAGACGATTTTAACGCCGGAACTTAACCTGCCTAAACCATAGCTACAAAAATTCCCCACAAACTTGTAATAAGAGTTCATTTTTTTTAAGTTTTGATCTCTAATTGACAGGATCAATCTTCGTTTAAGGGGACCCTAAAAATGCGGTTACTTGATAAAAACCCACGTATAGTTACAGAAAAACGCCTAGAAATGCTGAAAAACTCCATGTCCACTTTTGGTGATATTTCTGGAATTTTGCACAACGTTAGAACCAACAATATTTTTGGAGGTAATCAAAGAGCCAAAATTCTTGGCCTAAAAGAACCCACTATTACTAAAACCTACGACCCGCCCACCGAATTGGGCACCGTCTCCGAAGGCTTCATCGAGCACCAAGGAGAACGCTTTTTTTTTCGCAGAGTCGATTGGGATGAATCCAAAGAAAAAATGGCCATCCTTCGCGCTAATAAAAGCGCAGGCGAAAATAACCTGCCAATGGTCACAGAATTTCTTCTGGATCTCGATTCTTTTAAAGACATAGATCTGGAATTGACCGGCTTTGAATTGAAAGACATAGAAAAATTAATGACCTTCGAAAGCTTCCTAGAGCCAAAAGATAAATCTGAGCCAGGCGAGAAAAAAGTGGCTATGACAAACTGCCCCTCCTGCGGTGTGCTCCTTTAAAACTATACTTGCCTAATTCCGCGTCATTCCTTCATAATATCAACTACATAACGCCCAACCTAAGTTAAATGAGGGGATAGAGATGACAACAGATAACGTTTTAGACTTTCAGACGACCGACAAAGATGAGGTCTCTGCACCTACCAAGCAAGAAAGATATGAAAGCATGTGTAAAGAACTAGGAATGCTAGTCACAGATGCTCGACGCATTAATGCTCGCCTACAATGGCTAGAGCGTGAAATTGACCTCCTTATTATCCAAAAATAGACGAGCGTTGACGAGCGTTTTGGAGGGTCGAGTATTCCACCTGGAGCTAAATACGGCGGACGTGATTTTGTTAAGGGCCATCCTTATCTAGGCGGCCATCCTGTAAAGCTTATCCCCGAAGTAGAAGGGGTTCCGAGACTTGATAAAGGCTCCGTCAACCGTCTTATCAATAAAACCGTTTCCTATACCAAAGATGAACTAAAAGAAGTTCATGATAATCCTAAATCAACCGTTCTAGAAGTTTGGCTCGCTGCCATTGTCGCTAAGGGTGTTCAACAAGGATGTCCTGGTAGATTAGAAGCCCTCTTTAACAGAGCCATTGGACCAGTTCCTAAGCTCATTGATGCAACACTAGAACAAAACGAGATTTATTATCCTCCTCCTAACATTCAAAAAATTCCTGACGATGAATTAAAAAAACTAGTGGTCGCTCATTTAGAAGAAGGCACCCATGAACCCACTCAAGAATGAGAATGATCTACCTATATCCATTAGAGACTTCATAGAATCTGATAAGCATTTCATCCTCTCTTGTTGGTTAAAATCTTTTAGAGACTCCAAAGCCTTTCAAGGTATTCCTAACGAGAGATTCTTCACGATGCATAAAAAGGTTGTCGAAGAGCTTTTAAAGAGAAGTAAAACCATGATGCTCGTGGATCAAAAAGACCCAGACCACCTCTTCGGCTTTATATGCTATGAAATCAGAAATGATTCAAACCTCCTGCACTTCATTTATATTAAAACAGCCTTTAGAAGGCTAGGATTGGCTAAGAAAGCCATCTTCCTTTGCATCAAAGATCTAGATAAACCTAGTTATTATACCCACCAAACCTACGCATCTCCTTTTTTAGCCCCGCTTCTTAATGCAAAATATTATCCTTACGGAGTTCAACCATGAGCAATTTAGATAAACGAAAAACAGAAGTTTTAAACTCTTTCTTCATAAAATTCGGAACAGTAGCCCCGCCACAATGCTTTTGGTGCCTTAAATCTGTCGAAGAGTTCGGCATTGATTACTTCGGCCCTAGAGATGAAATTGTCGCTACAGCTAAATGTCACGGCGATCAAATTGAATTCCGGCTGAATGTGCATGAGATTATGAAACATAATAAAATCATAATGCGATCAGCCTTTCAGCCAGGCGAAGGCTCAAGAACTAACGGCAAACTTCAGACCTCTATCTCCCAAAAAGGCAAATCCAATCAAGAGGTCGCCGCTAATCTTAAAAATGAAATCGATAACGAATTAGATCAAGGAGTGAAAAGTGCGTATTAAATGCTTTAAAACATATCAGGTAGTAGAATTTGAAGGAAACAACACCACTTTTTTTCACTCTGAAGACCCGAGACATAAAGGTGAATTACAATTAATGACCGCCTCTCATGGCAATATGGATTTCATTATCGTTAAAAGAAAAGAAACAGTTCAATTCGTTCCTTTTTATAACGTCCAATACTGGGTCCCGACCCTAGAAGATCTAGAACCATTTTTAAAAGAGTTCGAAAAGCCTAAAGCAAAGAAACAGAAAGTGGCGTGACTACCCAAGCTGACTTACTAAGAGAATACCTAAGAAGAATTTACGGACCCTATAATCCCGTAGATTATTTATTCTCTCAGCAAAGAGCTTTAAAGTTTGATGAATCGACGTTTAGAGCCGCGCAAACCACTCGACGAGCTGGAAAATCTTATACGGCCGCGACCATACTTCTTCACGGCGCGGAAACGGAGGGGTCACAAAATCCTTACATCGCCTTAACCAGAGACTCTGCTCGAAGAATACTTTGGCCAACTTTGATGCAGATTATAGAAAGATGTCATATCGAATGTGAACCCGCCGAATCTAGCCTTTCCATTCGCTTTCCAAATAAAAAAAGTGAAATCTTTCTCATCGGGGCCGATCAAAAAAACTTCATCGATCGCTTAAGAGGCTTGAAAATCAAGCAAGCCATTGTCGACGAGGCCCAATCCTTTAGAGATCATATCCAGCAACTCGTCGACGATGTTTTAGAGCCCGCTCTCGTCGATCTGTCCGGCCAATTAACTTTACTCGGGACCCCTGGACTAATTCCTCGAGGTTACTTTTACGACGTAACCAACGAAAACAAAGGATTCTCGGTTCATAAATGGTCCATCTTAGATAATCCGCATATCCCTAACGCTAAAGAATTTATCGAAGAAATGTTAAAGAGAAGGGGATGGACCACGATGAATCCTACCTATCTCCGTGAGTGGATGAATCAATGGGTGCTCGATCTTGACGCCATGCTTTTCAAATTCACAAATAAGAATCTTTACTCTGAGCTTCCAGAAAAGGAATCCTGGAATCATGTCATGGGAATTGATTTTGGATATAACGATAAGACCGCTTTTTGCATATTGGCCTATAGTTTTGAGTCTCGTCATGCTTACGTGGTTCACAGCGAATCAAAATCGGAGATGATCCCGTCAGAAATCGCCGCAAGATGCCAAGTTCTGATCGATAAATACGCGCCCGTTTCCATCGTCGCCGATACCGGAGGCTTAGGTAAATCAATTGCTGAAGAAATGAGACGTCGTTATGCCATACCAGTGAAGCCCGCAGAGAAAAGAGACAAGGCCGCTCACATTGCTTTACTAAATGGCGACTTCATAGACTGCCACCTCTCGGTTAAAGCAAACCTCGAAGGCCTGATTTACGAATTGACGCACATAGAGAAGAACGAAAAGGGAATCGAACAAGAAGGCTTTCCCTCCGATGAATGCGACGCCTTCATTTACGCTTTTTTTGAGCTGAAACATTACCATTTTAAAGAAAAACAGCCGGTTTTGAATAGAAACAGCGAAGAATACTTAGAGAAACAGCTTGAAGATGAAGTTCGGCGTATGCAGAATGGTGAGAGTTGGTGGGAGAGACTTCAATGAAATTAGATAATCTGGCTATGTTAAAAAAGCTCACGTCCTTTGCCATCAAAAACAATATTCAAAAACTAAAGCTGGATGGAATTGAAATTGAACTTAATTCAAAAGCCTTTATTTCAAAAAAACAGCAAAAGATATTTGAAAACTTAGTTAATCCCTCAAAAAGCGAATCAGAGGACCTATACCGAAATGATTTATTTTATAGTGCTTGAGAGGGTTAAAAAATGGATAAAGAAACGAGTAAATGGTGGTCGCTCGATAAAAAGACGGCTCATGAGTCTATTTTCTCTGTGGTCAAAAACATGGATACGGCCCAGTCTTGGCTTAACCAAGAGTATCTTGATTTTGCTCGCCTATACGGTAACGCCGATATAATCGGTCTAACTTCCGCGACCTATTACAAAATGACTCCCGAGTTTAATTCCACAAAACGACTCACCTTAAATGTGATCAAATCTGCCATTGATACCGTAAACGCTAAGATCAGTAAGAATAGACCTAGACCAATGTTTTTGACCGATGGTGGTGATTATTCGTTGCAAAAAAAGGCCAAGAACCTGACTAAGTTTATAGAAGGCGCTTTTTACTTCACAGACCTTTATAAGCTAGGAAGTCAGCTTTTTAGAGACTCAGAAGTTTTCGGGACTGGCATTTGTAAGTTTTATCAAAGCGAAGGGGAGCTAAAGGCTGAGAGAGTCTTGCCTTTCGAGATGCGAGTGAGCGAAGCCGAAGCTTTCTATGGTGATCCTCGTCAAATGCACCAGGTAAAAACTATCTCAAGAGACGTCCTTTTGGAGATGTACCCAGAGCATCACTCTAAAATCATGCAGGCAAACGATACCGATAACCCAAATTCGTTTGACCATAAAATTTCAGACCAGATTGAGATTGTAGAATCTTGGCATTTACCTAGTGGTAAAGAAGCAAAGGACGGAAAGCATGCGATATCGATATCTAATCAGGTTTTAGAGTGGGGGCCGTGGGAGAGATCAACGTTTCCTTTTGGAATCATGAGATGGTCTAAGAGACTCATGGGCTGGCGAGGCCAAGGCTTAGCCGAGGAACTCATGGGGATTCAAGTTGAAATAAATCGAATCTTGAAAACTATCACTCAGATCTTACGTCTCACGGTCCCTAAACTATTTGTAGAAAAGGGCTCTAAGGCGGTCTTCGCCCATTTAAACAATGAAATCGGAGGAATAATTGAGTATTCAGGCGTTAAGCCAACTTACGATTTCCTCCAAGCTGTTCCACCAGATCTTTTTAATCAATTGGAGCGGTTATATTCCAGATCTTTTGAAATTGCCGGCGTCTCTCAGCTCTCTGCTCAATCTAAAAAGCCTACCGGTCTAGATTCTGGAAAAGCTCTACGAGAATTTAATGATATAGAAAGTGAACGATTTATCCTTAACGGTATGGAATATGAAGATTTCTTCATGCAAGCTGCGGAGCAGTTTATTTACCTAGCCCAAGAAGCTAAAAAAGAAGGCGGCAATTTAAAGTTAATGGTTCCTGGTAAAAAGAACGTACAGACAATCGGATGGGACGAGGTCGGCTTAGAAAAAGATCAATACGTCATGCAAATGTTTCCCACCTCGGCTCTCTCTAAAACCCCTTCAGGCAGACTTCAAGACGTTCAAGAACTCTTACAAGCTGGAATGATCCCTAAAGAAGAAGGCCTAAGGCTGTTAGATTTTCCTGATTTAGAAGGAGTCACCTCTCTCATTACTGCGGCGCAAGAAGACATCGATATGATTATTGAGGAGATGATTGAAAAGTCTAATTATCTAAGCCCTGAGCCTTTTCAAAATCTGAAATACGGAATTCCTAAAGTTCAAAGCGCTTACTTAAGGGCAAAATTAAATAAAGTTCCGGAGGCTAATCTGGAACTTCTAAGACGTTGGGTCTCCGAAGCTAATCAAATGATCGCTCCGCCCCAACCAGAAATGCCAATGGGACAGGATCCGATGCTTCAGCCCACTGGACAGCCAGCACCAGCGCCCCAAAGTGATCTATTACCTTTTCAGACCGTAGGAGCAGAGCAGCCAATGATGCCTCAAGGTCCGATCGCATAAATAATCACAATTAAATAGGAGAAATATGGATACTCAGGAAGCTTCCGCAGAGACAACAGGAACGAATGAAGAACTCATAAACCCGTTAACCCAGGTTACAACAGACAATGAAGAAATTAAAGCGGCGATAAAAACAGCCTTAAGCGGCAGTGAAGAAAAAGTCGTAGCCCAAGATCCCGACGATAAGTTCGCTTCGAAATTCGCAGCTTTAAGCCGAAAAGAGCGGCAAATCCAACAAAAAGAAGCCGAATTCAAGTCACTTCAAAGACAAATCGATGAAGAAAGAAATACTTATAAAGCTTTCTTAGATAAGAAATCTAAAGCCAAAGAAAATCCACTTGCTTGGCTCGAAGAAGCAGGACTTTCTTACGATGAAATCACAGAACACGTGCTTCGAGATGGTAAACTTCCCGGCGATCATAAGCTTACTTCGATTGAACAAAAGCTGGCTGAACTAGAAAAGCGAGAAGCTGATCGCATAAAGGAATCTGCTGAAAAACGCGCCGCGCAACAAATCGATTCTTACAAATCGGATATTAAAAAGTTTGTAAATGAAAAAGCTGATGATTTTGAATTGATAAACGCGTTTAATCAGCATGAAGTAGTTTATAGTGTTATAGAACAGCATTTTAATGATCCGACTAACTCGGACAAGAAATTGCTTTCGATTCAAGAGGCTTCAGAGATAGTCGAAAAGTATCTTGAAACACAGGTGGAGCAAGAAGCTAAAAAAATCTCCGGCCTTAAAAAACTCAAAAGCAAGCTCTTTCAACCTGAGCTAAAAACGATAGACCCGAGCCTCGCACCAAAAGCAAACACGGTGAAAACATTAACAAATCAAATGTCTCAGGAGTCACCTCCTCAGAAACCTCGATTTCTATCTGATGAAGAAAGAAAAACAGAGGCGGCAAAGTTGCTGAGATTTGTTACAGACTAACCAGACCCTTTTGGAGAATTAAAAATGTCATTAGATCTTACAAGCTTTGCGCCAGCGCTCAAGGCTTATTACACCAAAGATAAAGTCGAAAACATGGTTTATAAAAATAATCCTTTTCTAGCCATGCTTCCTAAAATGGAAAAATTCTACGGTAAGAATTTACCTATTCCAATTATCTACGGAAATCCTACTGGACGATCAGCGACTTTTGCCACCGCCCAAGCTAATAAAAACAACAGTCTTTTAAAAGATTTCGTTTTGACTCGTAACCATGACTATTCATTGGCCTCGATTGATAACGAAACTCTTGAAGCTTCACAAAATGACGCAGGCTCTTTCATGGAAGCGGCGACAGTAGAAATTGATGGCGCGATTCAATCTGCCACTCGTTCTTTCGCTACTGCTGTGTTTAGAGATGGAAGCGGATCAATCGGACGTATTAATGCGACCGTTACTGGAACGTCACTTACCTTGGCAACTACGGTAGACATCGTAAATTTTGAAGTCGGAATGAAACTTCAATTTTCGACAGCGGCTACTGTTGCTACTCTTGTTGATTCAGGCGAAGCGGTCACAGTATCTTCAATTAATCGTTCTGCCGGTAGCATGGTTGTTACGCCAAGTTTGACAACAATCGCTGGCTTAGCTGTTAACGATTTCATAAGTGTCCAAGGCGATCTTGAAGGTAAAGTAAAAGGACTAGATGCCTGGATTCCAGCTTCAGTTACTTCTACACCCTTCTTTGGTGTTGACCGAACAGCAGATTCTACCCGCTTAGGCGGCTCACGATATGACGGCTCGGCTCAACCAATCGAAGAAGCTCTTTCTGATGCTCTAGCTTTAATCGAGCGAGAAGGCGGAAGCCCAGACTATTGCTTTATGAACTATTCTAATTTCTCGAACTTGAAAAAAGCTTTGGGATCGAAAGTTCAATACGTAGATATTCCTGGTCCCGCTAGTGTTGGATTCAAAGGCGTTATGATTGACGGTAACAAAAACCAATTGAAGGTTTTAGCCGATCAAAACTGTCCCTCTGCCGTAGCTTACATGCTCCAAATGGATGTTTGGAAATGCTACAGCTTAGGTATGGCGCCTAAGATTCTTGATTCTGACGGATTAAAGACGCTTCGAGAAGGTACAGCAGACAGCGTAGAAGTTCGAGTTGGATACTATGCCCAACTTGGTTGCCGCGCTCCTGGCTGGAATGGTCGAGTAACTTTAGCTAGCTAATGGTAATTAAAAACGGGGCCCTAAAAAGCCCTCGTTTTTCTAAGGAGAAATAAATATGGCAAGTAGAATTTTTAGTTCACTACAAGCTCTCGATAAAGAAGTGAAGATTTTGTCTGGATTAGTAAGTATCCATACAGACGCTTCTATTTTATCGCAGACGCTTTTAGGCGGAACTTTCACTAAAACTGGTACAGGCGAATACACGCTGACTCTTCAAGATACATATCCTGAATTGTTGACTTGTTTAGTCACTGTTGAGGCGGCAGCCGCAGTCGATCTCGTTGCACAATTAAAAAGCCAAACAGTTTCTACTACGAAACTAGTAGTGATTAATTTGAATGCAGCAGCGACGCCAACAAATCCAAGTGCAGCATGTAAAATTCATGTAACACTTGTTCTTAAGAACTCAACCATTCAACCATAAGAAGGAGTCTTTTTATGATGATGGCAGATGAGCCTAAGAAAATG